>Ga0209611_10003149_pt1 | contig 28840 bp, 14 predicted proteins | sample S1TSphgellanicum_3_FD_187693 | JGI IMG/M metagenome (GOLD analysis project Ga0209611, IMG submission 187693) | Host-associated microbial communities from peat moss isolated from Minnesota, USA - S1T2_Fc - Sphagnum magellanicum MG (SPAdes) (version 2) | ecosystem: Host-associated > Plants > Peat...
CCCCTCACCCACAAGAAAAAAAGGGAGGCGCCAACACTCCATGACACGACTTCTCACTGGTTGCATGGAAATTACCTAAATTCCTAAAATTGGCTGCCACTATTTTTGGCCTGGACTACTAGCCCTTCCTATTCATCTTAATTACTTCATGGAGTGCACTCACAACCTGTTTTTTTGGGCAAGGAGTCATATTGATATTGGCCCAGCAGCAAAAAATTTGGAACAGTAGGCATGCCCCAATAGTGCACCATGCAGGATGGATGGAATGTGGACAGGAAACTGGTAAATTCCTGTTTCTAGCTAACCACAGTGGCGAGCTATGTACTAATCATCCTCGTGTATCTACCATTATTGTGCAGATATATCTTTTACCTGGAACTTATATCTGTCGGGTATGGATTTGAGAAAAACATATATTATTATATATTATTATATATTATTATTTTCTCTCAAATTCACAGGGTATGTAATAATTAGAGTTAATTTTGACACTTTATTTATTTATTTTAATCTATTTCTTTCAAATCAACATATCCTAGTAATGCACATATCGAAGGCTATGTAAATTTGAAATTTTATATTCTATTTATAACCCTACATATACATAAGAAATATTCATACCAAAGTTGGATATGTTTTCACATCTGCATTAAAAAATTTAAGATAAATATGAGTTAAATTTTGTTTCTTTATTAATTAATGTTATCCATTTTTTTCTTTTTCGCAATCAGTCAATTCGATTGACCCATCACAAAAATAAAATTCCAAAAACAAACCTTGGAAGTTTCTATGTGAAGACGGAGTGCTCCATTTTGGCCCAAGTATATGGGTGAAAAGGTGAGAACTTTGTCCTTATATGAGATAAAATTGATGATTGTTAACATGTGATAAAGTGCACATGTCAGGAGTGATAAGTGTGTCCTAAGAATATATTCCAAGTGAAAGCTCCCCCTATCTCAGTGGACAATAACTTGCACATTATTTAACAAAATTAGATTATTCAAAAGCTTGTTGAAGTGCACAAAGGTAAGCTACCAACTATTTTTAGACTCCATCACCAATTTATTGTCCATCGCGATACCATTGTCTTCCAATATACTAAATTTTCACTTGTAAGAATGTTCATCCTACTCAAGGATGAATCAAAAAAATTGATTATTGTATTTTGACATTGGATTTGGCCTCTAAAGTTGTTCTAAATTTTCCAAAATGTGGACATTTTCCTTCATTTTTAATTAAATACATGAAAAATGCATACTCATTTTTAACCTTAAAAAGGGATATATGTTTTGGGGGGGGGGGAGTGCTAGGTAATATACCCTTGCCCAATGAATAAATAAATTGAAATTTTTTATGTACCCTTACTCAAGGATATATTAAAAAAACCAATATGCCTGCATAACACTTTCATCGATCACCTAGTAACAACTAAGTTCCTTGCTAATTTTTACTACTTACTTTCATACATAGTAACCACTTACATTATGTACCTACATACCTTTAGTACTTACCTACTGATATATGCAATTACCTAGGTAGTGTCAGGTGAAACTAGGAGGGTTTAGTTATCAAGGTGGAACCATGGTAACTCAGTTGTTGTTCATCCATCTCCTAGTCATAATGGATTTCCGAGGGATGGTGCACTGGTGGATATACCAACACTGGAAATTTTAATGACCTACATCCTTGGGTTTTGGAGTTTGTTTTTTGTGTCCTTCCTGATTTTTCTTCTTCCCCTTGCCTTGAGAACACTTGCCTTTTTAAGATTTCTTACCTTTCCTTTTGCTCCACAAGAAATCTTGATGAGCTACATCCTTGGGTTTTGGAGGCTTTTGTGTACCTTGTGATTTATCTTCCTCCCCTTGCCTTAAGAGCTCTTCCTCTAGCAAAACTCCTTGCCTTTCCTTTAGCTCTACTCGAATTAATTATGTAGGGAACACCACTTCAAAATTTGCAGAGGGGAAAGAGGGAGAGGGGGGTTGCCCCTTATGATGATTCACAATCAGTTCCCAACATCTTTCATTATTCTCATCATCAACATTGGCTAGATATTTGCCAATGCCGATCCCTTTGTATTCAACGACTATTCCGTACAATTCCATATAAAGCATTCCATACAAGAGGGTGGGTTCAAATTATATACCAAATAATATGCCAAGTAAATCCTTGTTGCTTTGTCCAGTTTCTTTTTTGGGAGAATTATTGCTAGTTTTCACAGTTTCGGTCACATAGTGGTTGCTTGGGCATCCTTGGGGATTCTGAATTTTGAGAAAAGCCTTCTTCAGATACCCTTAGTACCAATCCAAAGTTTAGGACACTTTTCTTTATGCCTTTGGATGTCCTTGCAAAGGGGGGCTCCAAGAGTGCACATACTTCACTTACGACTTTTGGAGTCATAATAATAGAGCATCAGTAGTGGAGCCCATGATGCAAAGCTTGTCACCATGCTTTCAAGCATCTATGGTTGTTGACAGGAGGTCAGGTGGGTCCTTTGGAATAGCTTGATTAAGTAGCTTGGTGTGTTAATCACTTAGTGAATATTGCAATGAAAGTTCTAACATGTAAACCATGTCGGTAATCATACAAATTTTTGCTTCCAAATCTAAAATGGAAATCCTTGTATAAATATATGTGTTTTGAAATGTTATGATTTATCATATAGGGCCCTCTACCTCTACACTACCAGTTGTTTGCTTTTCAGATGGATGAACCAAGTCTTGTTCTATTTTGTCAAAAAAAAGTTTTTTCGGTTTAGTTTTTTGTATGAAAATGAAGAATTGCACATCCATTGAAACACTAATTTCTTGCCCAAGTCTCAGTTGAAATTAGGGGTTGCATACCAGACAATATCAGCATATTGCGGCAACATTTAACCCTGAGATGAGTTATAAGTTTTTAGTCATAAACAGGGTGATCCTTAAAGCATTCAGATTGCAGGAAGTCATCGAAGTGCAATCACACTTAACTTAGCCAAGGAAACCTCAAACATATGCATGGTTGAAATCAGTGTCTTTTTTTTCTCTGACAATTTTTTGCTGTTTCTTCAACAACAAAAAAACTCAGAAATATTTTTTTGGTAATGTAAATTCGACTAGGCTTTTCTATGCTTTTGGGGAAAAAATCCCTAACTTTTTTTTATCAATAAATTGAAAAAATGAAGTAATGAGAAATCCTAGTTGAAATGCTAAAATCCCAACCAACTCAAAGATGCAAAACTCTAATGCAGATGATTTGGAGATTAGAATAAGCTTGTGCAGTCACAATCTTAGAAATGCAAAACTCTAATCTCTTTTAAGCAGATAATTCAGATGCTCATCACACTCCTCTGACTAATGAGCCCGACAACAGAGTCATCCATAAAGTAATGAAAACACAGCACCAGAACCCAGCGTTTGGTCATAAACAGGGTGAGATTCAAAAAACACATGCCAAAAAGGACATTTGCATTAGGGGGGGCGGTGAAACTCAGAAAACCATCAATTTTTGTGATAAACAGCGTTTCGCACTGTCTTTCTTTTAATGTGAGGGCCTCCACTGCTGAGGGCCTCCACTGCTACTACGTATATATTCACTGCTCCACCTGTACAGGTACTATAATTCCTCTCGAACCTTGTGAATTAAATGCTGAATTCCAGCATTTTATACCCGATTTAATCAAATTTCCTTATTTTATGGATACCACTGAAACAGGGGTTAGGGGGTGAAAGGAGGCCCAAAGACAGGGAGAAGACAGGGTGACTTTACGGAATTCTCTAATATCTCCCGTTTTTGTTCAGGTTTTGGCTTCTAATGCAGATTGATGCTAGGATTTAGCAGTTAGTCCACACATCCGAGCTTGATATCTGTGCCTTATTCTGACGTGAATCTTATGAGATCCAATTTTCCACCAAATAGCTTGCGCTCTCTGCACACAACTTTTGAAAAAAAAATCCATGCATTTTCATTCACTTCCCTTGGCAGAATGTTTGTTACAAAATGAAAATGAACCTTCCCTCAAATAGGTGGTTGTGGGTGCCTTCTAAGATTTGACAACGACATGCATTAGCTTGCCATTATGATCATGAAATTGTGTCAAATCTTATGCCATTTACTTAGACACCTGTTGGTCTATATACTATGATGGAATGGAGGCTCCTTGTGAAAGATGATGCACTATGATGAATATCATTTTCATGACGTTGACAATCACTAGTTTTTCACAAGGTGAAGGATTTGATTTCAAGGTTGCACCCTACTTTTAGCATAAAAACATGCATGAATGAAGCTAGTTGGCCATTAATGAACACCATGATGAATTCTTTCCACCATTAAATGTTACAATATGATGACCTATAGTATAATAACATTGTCCTACATTTTTACTCTTGCAAGATCTATACTAGGGTGAGGCATGGCATATTTGGGAAGGAATTTCGTCGTTGTGTGGATGCCAAAAGAAAGACATTATATTGGGTCAAGCTTGAATTATTTTGTCATATTGATCTTTGAAAAAGAATAGCCATCCAACACATGATTTCAATGTTGAAACTTGATGGATTGCCTTTCAAGGGAACATCACTTGCTATCAAACGAGATCATAGATTGTAAACATTGATATTAGACTATAGTCCACAATTTCGTAAAGCCTATCCACTAATGGGAATACCTATGTGTGGAGTTTAACACCATTTCTTGATTTACCTCTCATTGTAGTGGAATTCTACCAATTTTACACAATTCCTTGCATTAAAGTATTGCAATTGTATCAATTTATTTAGCCATTTGGTCATTTTTTAGGATTTATATTCTACATTTAAAAAGTTGTTTTGACCAATCTTATGGTAGGTTTATTTAAATTTGCATCACTAGCATTTGTTTGCCATGTTCAATCACACAATGTAGCATTTTTTCACTATAGTTGATAACTTTAATTTGATTGCAAGTACTAAAATTCAGTCATAGGTGTTAAATTTGGATGTATTAGTTGGCAAATTTGCATTTTTGTTGTATTTGTTAACAATCACATTCCTTTTTACCATCATTTTGGTCACAAATTGGGTTATCTTGACTTATTTGTTGGTTTTCAAAATTCATGCTTTCAAAAAGTGTTACATGTAGTTATATAATAGTTCAAAACAACAGTGGGTAGGTTCAAGTCCACAACTTTGAATATTTTAAAGTGCATTAGCTATTTTTTGACAAGTTGAACATTTGTCAAAAGTGATTCATGACTTTATTCCATGTGATAGTGTTGTGGTTCAATGCATCATAATTTATGTTCGTTTGATAAGTTATTGAGCTAACTTATTAAAAGTTTATCTTATGGTACGGTCACACTAGGAGATGGGTGGACTATAAAAATAGTGGTTAACAAGGTGTCGGCAAGGTAAAGTAAATTTTTAAAAGTAATTTGTTCAAACTTTTGAAACAATTTTTGACATGTAGTCACACAAAATAGATTTTTAAAAAAATTTAAGTATACATATTAGATCATTCATTTTTCCATTGAGTTTATGGTAAGTTGTATATAATTTTTGAAAAACTTTAGTATCATAAAAGTAAGCTAAAAATATGTTTTAAACTAATTTATCAATATGGCGTTCAAATTTATTTTTACTTTAGAAGTTTAATATATTATGATTATAATATGCACAGTTTAAGAATACATATCTTCTAAATTCTCATTAATTTGAAAATAGAAACAAATTAAAAATCATATTTTTGCAACCCATTTTGCAAAACCAAAAATCTTGTTGCAAGTTGGTGCATTTTTTTAAAAATCTACTTAAATCTATTTTCAAAATGGGGTTCTTCGACATTTTAATAATAAAATAAAAGATTATCATCATATTAATAATTGATTTTTTTCTTTTCATTTTCAATACATCAAAGTTTTTTTATAGTTATTTGTAATTTTTTTTGGCATAAAGTAATGAGCCACTTATTTTCACCCAACACCAAGTGATTGGGGCCAAAATTAAAAAGACTAACACCACATTATCATCATCCTAATTCTAAATAGTTTATCACTTAGTTGTCCACACCATGTCATGATGAGAAGGTGTCATCACTTAACATTTCTTATTTCATATTTTATGTTCTCATTAGAATCATGTTGTTGCCTACTTATAGTGTTAATATCATATTTCCCAAAACACTTTTCTTTCTCATCTTGTTATGTTTAATGTTTACATTTTATTATGTACATTGTGCTTTTATGGCAATTCTTCATTTCATAATTTGGCCTTGTCATAAGTGTTCATAGCTCTTGGTAAACACATTCATACTTCATAATTATTGTCAAAATGATAATCAGTGTTAAGAGATACACCTAATTTGGAAGTAGTTACAATTCTTGTTGTAAGATTGTTTGATCGTTTAGTGCACAAGCTCAAGGATTTTTTCAGTGTAACTAACAACTTTTCTTTTACCAAATGAAGATGACATACAATATATAAAAAGATCAACTTTTCAACTTTTATATATTTTAGTTTCCTTGCACACGCACCAAATGGTGTCTAATCTTGAATTCTTGGGCAAAGAGTTCAAGTATATCACTACATTACATGGTTTCTAATCTTTGAAATCATCAAATTTGATGATGAAAGCCAGATCATAACTTTCACATGTCATTGTACACAAGTGGTTTTCTCTATAAAAAAAATTCATTTTCCTAGTGTAAATGGACTAAATTTGCTATAAATAAAACAATGATGTATACACTATTTGATATTGCACTAACTTTGACCTTTCATTTTTTAAAAGGACAACAAATGTGCATTTTAGAAGATGGTACAAGTGCAAATATTTTGATTTGTTGTAGTTGTTCATTGTGGTTTGATCCATTGTAGGTATTGTGTTACGTGAAGTCATTTATGTAGTGAATACAATATTCAAGAGGATGTAGTTTAAAAGATATAATATTTAATTAGGTACATATTGTTAGTCAACTAGTAATGAAATGCAAAATGTGATGGCCAACTTCAAGACATGGTGTAGATTACCTAGCATGCATGGTGTTGTTGGTGAATACATGTGAATTCAAATTTGTTATATTTGTAGGTGCTTTTGCAACTAATTATTCCTCCCACAAGGCAAGGGGTACTCTATGATTGTTCAAATAGTGATAAATCAATTGTGGGAATGTCAATGAGTGCTAATGATGTTTAAAGTTTTGCAAAAATTCACATTATATGAAGATGTGTGGTTTAAAGAGCCTTTTGATCCAACAAGTTTGATGACATCCTCCCTTACCTATTATGGGACAAAAGTTGCATTCTCTTGTCATGGATAATGACTCCACACAAAGAGGGTAACCATTCCATTCTTGAAACTCTATATAATTAGAATTAGAAAAGGGGAAACTTTAATTTATTGTGGAAAATTCTTTTGGATTACTCAAAGATTTTCAAAAAATTTATGGGGGAAACCAACTTGCATATGATAATTGCAAGTAACATGATGACATCATCATGTTGTTTCATTCACAATCCACTACTCGCAAAAGATGAGATTAACATCAAAACTTGAAGAGGAAGTTTCTAAAGACAAACAAAAGTTTGTTAAATTACAAGAGGGGGAAAAGAATGCAAGACAAGCTCATAACAAGAAAGAAATATACAAATCAAATGTAATATTAAAATCCAATCATCATGAAAACATGGTCCTTGATTAAAAGACCATTTTGCAATTAGCTTTAAATATATCTTGGAAATTATCAACAAAATATTTGAACAAGTATGAGTTGCCCAAAATTGTCAAAATAGAATTCTCTTGTAATGCAGATTTAATGCAAATTGAATTGTGAACTTGAATGTTTAGACACGCCTACCTTTCAAGCTCATAAAAAGGATTCAATATTAAATAAGTCATCTTAAACCAATAGCCTTGATTTTATAATCAATGTAAATGCCATGTTATTAGCGGAAATGTCATGGTCTTGTTGTAGTGTCCATCTATATCCCAAAAAGAAACCCAAGAAAGTCTACATAATCTAAAAATTCCAAGAAATGTGATTTGCTATAATTATTTGGGAGCTAATTAAGGTTATTTTCTATGTTGTTTGAATTCATACCAAGCACAAATTTTACACCAAGATAAAACATGATGTAGTTAAACAACAAAATGTCTCAATGAATTTTTATTTATTTTTAACATGTTCAAGTGGGGAATAATTGAAGAAAAAAAAATGAAATGATGAAAAGATGCATCTATTTTTATCCATTTAACAAAGGAAATCATGATTGATTATGGTGATTTCAAACAAAGTTCAAATTTTAAATCGAAAAGGACCCCCCATAAGCATTAAAGAGATATAGTAAGTTGGCAATTGTTAAGCACGTCCACAAATAGGTGTTAACAACTAACAAGTTTCTTATTGAAGTAGCTAATTTTGTGGTGTTGATATGTGATGAAAACATTTTCTACCTTGGATAATTAAAGTTGGATTTCTATTCATGGCCATTTTATTCAAAATTGGTGCCACATCCCTATTTTGCTTTTACTTAAACATGTTCTTAAAGGATCCAATGCCCACAACTTAACAAGGGTGATCATCAATGCACTATTTTCTTTTCCGAACTTAATAGAGGTTGAGGTGCCCAACAAGTTATTATGTTTTAATGTAAATAGTGTCAATGTCTTTTAAGTTAATTGGAATGGAATTGACATAGTCCAAATTTGATACATGCATGCCCCCCTCATTGATAAGGATCCATTATACGGTAGACATAATAAACTTAATAAGTGATACTCTTTCTAATTTGCTTATGATTGCATGGTCAGAGACATGTATAATGTTTCGTGTGTGTGAACAAGTGACCATGAACGAATCTTTTTTGGAATATTTTGTTGATGTCAATGGAATGTTTGGAAATATTATTCGACACATGGGACAAAATATTTGGTGACGTGAAAAAATATTTTGCCATGTGTTCATGGATGAAATATATTCAAGGATGAAATTTTGGATGACAAATGAAAAGGGATGAACTTTTCATGAATGTTGGCAATATACATTTTTTTGTGAAAATTGAACAAAAAATATAGGGTGGAAAACATTTATGTTGGTTTATTTTGAAATTTTTGACACATGAAATGTTAAAGTCATATTTCAAGTCATATTTTGTATTTCTTCAATATGAAGTATATTAAATTCTACAACATCTAAACCATATAGAATGTTAAACTAAATCCAATTCAATGGCATATAAACTTATTGACCCACCAAAAGGTATGTGTCAATCCAAACATTACATGTTTACCACCAAGAAGCATGTGCCCATTAGGAATTGAAACAAAATGAGGTTGCCCATAACAATTTACATTGTTTATACTATTTCAAATTGTTTTTTATTTTCATTCACTATTTCAACCTCTTGCATTTAGGACCATTTTTGCTACTTGTACAATCAAATAATTACATTCTTGCCCCCTCTACTATTAATTTGCATGATATATACCTCAATTTGCATTCTCTCCCCCCGTACTACCTAGTTACATCCTTGCTACCTCTACCACATGTTTGCAATTGTTAAACCTCTATTCTACAATGGCATAAAGAAAACTGACACCAATTGTCACACCAAACACCTTGGAATCTATGATTGAATATACATTAGTCTCAAGCATACTAGATAAAATATGTGAGATGATAAAAAACCCTTTGGAATATCCAAAAAATGACACCCAACTAGTCCCCTCTAGAGCATTTGCTAGAAATCAAAACATGGGGAACAAAATGGAAGAGGCCAATTGACAAAACAAATGCATGGGCCGCATGGTGATGGGCGAATATCAAGACAAACAAAGAAAGTCTTGCATTATTCAAACAGACTATAAACATTTCCAAGGAAGATATGGAAGATTATAATTGGACAACATTGACACATGCCATGGATTTCTTCAAAGAATGCGCAAGTTTGAATAAACTAATTTTAAAACATTTTTTCACAAGCTTAGTGAATGATTTGTTAACAAAAGATTTGGTAACCCTTAGCAACTTACTATCGACATAATTCATGAAACCCCCAAGACAACTATGTGCAACTCCAAGTGAGCAAACTTGGGTGCCATAAGAATTGAGGAACAAAGTGTCAAAACATCTAATGAATTGTCGAATGATAAGGCCAGCCCCAAAACCACAAAACATGTATAATAGTCAAAAACAACAATATGCCAACAAATGAAGGAAGAACCAAAATCCCATTGTTTGCATTAAATTATGGTTTAATAGACGTGTTAACATGATTATTTGTTCAAAGTATGTGATCTCAAAAGGAAATATTCAATCATGAAAAAACGAAATAAAATGAAGGCTAAACTTGAACATTGAAATTGTTTGTTCAACAAATCCATTACACAATTGTTAAAACAAATAATCACTGAAAATATCATATTAGAGTAGTAAATGATTATCATGATTCATAAACAAATAATGAAATACATGATTTTGTGGTTGTTGAGACACATGTAGTTATTTTTCCATTTAAAGTTGTTTTGTCACATGCTACTATTCCAAATTCACCAATCCCAACCAAATGGTCCAATCAAAACCAATGGTTGTCATGTTCGATTTAAATGTAGAATTTGAATGGACGATGACAAATATGTCACCAACTGAACATGTTCCCAAACGTGGGTTATTTTGTGCATTCAATTTAGTTTTATTTTGAGGTTGAAGGGTTCAATCAAAATAACCTAGGATAAAACTTCTCATTTGCATCATGTTATAATATCCATATTCACAATACTTTTTTCAAACACCACCAAATTTGGATTTGTACTTGTTTATAAATAAAAAAAGTTGAAGAGTGTAGATGCAGAGTTTCAGCCAGAGGTTAAATACCAGGCATCTATTAATCATTTGCAGGGTTACAAGATACATGGGACAATGATCAAAAAATTTATCCTAAAGGTTTTGAGCAGCTTGCCACAACCACATGGAGACAATCCATGGACAATAAACTTGACAAATCAAAATTTCAGAACATTATTTCATTAACAGTGCAATTACTTCCTAGGACTCCAAGCACCCAAAAAAATAAACAATTCAATCTTTTTTTAAAAATGGCCAATAAATGATTTGAATGTAAAGGATGATCCATATGAAGCACCAATATTTGCTTACAATAGGGAAATAAACCAGCTAATGGAAGCTAATACAATTAGCAATGAGGTGGATGAGGAAGACTCCACAGCATGCCCAAATGACGAAATGATGGAGTTAAATGACGAAGAAAAAAACATGGTAGTAAAGACACCATGCTTGGAAAATACCATGACGGATTCCAATGAGGAAGACATAGAACCAACAACACCAAGGTTAAAAATGGGTTCCAATGATGTGACCAACACACCCAAAAAATTTAATTCTATTCACTATGTGACACAAAAATAAATGATATTGTTGATATTCAAAAGAAGTAGAAGTAAGACGCCTAGAATTTATAGACAAGTACAAATCCAAATTTGTATATTACATAGTTGTGAAAAACTCCATTTAGACCTAAAGCTTTATTGATTGAAAAGAAAATTTCAAAAGTTCCAAAGTTGGGTTTTTTGAGCATTAAACATAGATTGAACTACTGAAAGCTAAGGCTTGAAACATCACAAACTTTGTATGCAGTTGAAGTTTGGTGTATGTAAATTGTTTTTTGAACAAAACAATGGAAGTTTTAGACTAGCCATAAAACTTCAAATAGAGAGAATCAATTGGTTGTAAGCATGCAAAATATAATAAGAATTCATTTACTTGCTTGCACAAATTTCTTTAAAAGAAGACAATGTCCTAAGTTCTTTTCATTACATGTGAAAAACATTATTTAGTGATGGTGAATGGAAGGAACAAGAATTTTCGTGGAAACCTAGGAGGTATGTGTTAGGCGGATATCTACAAAAATCTATGAGATTCATTTTCGATACAACCTCTTTGTACCAAGGCATGGATCAAACTAGGATAATGTTCCTACACTATGAGAAATTGCATCCACCAAAACCACATTGTATTGCAACTAAAACTCAAAAATCAATTCGTATACAAATATAATGCAACTATCTTTTGGGTATTACAACTACTATGCAAATATCCCCTTATAAATATGGTGTATTAATAAATAAATTGTCATGTTAGAAAATTAGTTAATTGTATTATAATTGCAAGTGAATTGAAAATGGGTTTTTTATATGGTAATTTATACACATTGTACATACATATGTAGTCAACCATGTTTGACTTTTTAAGGAGTTGCATTGTTGTTGCATGTGGCAACTATTTTTAAATTATTATAAATGTGTCACTAAAATAATAACTATGTTGCAACTAATGTACAATGTACCTAATGTGATTATGCCACGTGTCCACATCTCCACCACCCATTATAAGATACATTTGCAACCGATTTTCAATTATGATTCCCATTGATACGATTAGTATGGTCACTCGTGTGCCACTACTAAAGTACTATTATTCGACTATGTTATGATTATAATACAACTATTTATAACTTAATAAGGATACATATTCATCAGTTATTTATATCTTCATCATATGTGTTTAATTTTGAGTGATTTAAAATGTTATGAGAACATTATTTCGAGTTTTAGAAATCATCTTTGAAATGCAAAGGAAAATGAGTAATGAAAAAATAACAAGAAGAAAAATAAGCTTTCCAACTTACAAAACATGTTTTTTTTTTGGGAACTATTCCTACTTTCAAACCTCATAACTTTTTAATTTATTATTCATTTTAAATGATTTAAAATGTTATAGGAGTGCCACTTAAAGTTCTACAAATCATCTTTGAACTTAAATAATAACAAAACAACATACAAAACAATTTGTGGGTCTTGGGAACCGACTTTTGTAGCATTTGGTGGTTTGTTTTTTTGAGTTATTGACCCCCTCTACTTTGAGGGGCCATAATTTCCTCAATTCTATTCCATTTTTGACGATTTTTAATGCACTAGACACGCTAATAGAAGGGGATCAAGTTTTGTTCAAATAGAGAAAAACAATGGAACCCTCCCCTTGAATTTGACATACCTTGAACACTTAAGTGTTATAATTGCAATTCAATTGCAATTAATGAACAACTAAAAGATTTAACCCATATATTTTCTTTTCAAATTTCATGTTACAAATTATATAAAGAAGGCTTGTTCTATTATGTTCTCACATTAAAATACATGTGCCATTTTGGGATGAGCTGAAAAAGCTTAACCTAAAGGCAAAACATAAATTTTAAAAAAAAAAATCATGGCTATTTTTTAGTGCACTTAATCTTGTGCTTTCCTACCTATCTACCTATCTAGGTAAATAAGTAGCTCCTACTTTTCTACCTTCCTATAGGTAGATCCTAAGTAAATATGTAGGTAAGTAGGTTGAAAAACCTACCAACTTACTTACCGATGGTTATGTACAACCTACCTAGCTACTAAAATAAATATTTAAATAGTTTTATTTTTTTCAAAACACAATTGATATGCCATGTGGTAATTTTTTTATTGTGCCACGTGTCCAATCTTGGATCGCCATTAACAATCATAATGGACGATGGAAATCAATATTTCAAAAATAATAATTTATGTTGAAATTTTTTCATAATGTCATGTGTCATATTTTAATAAATGGATGACAATTAATGACATCAGCATGACATCATGGGTGTAGTTATAATGGAGTTGAATAATAATTGAAAATGAGTTGTTTTGACATAATTACAGTTGAGTTACAATAAGTTGCACTATATATATGATGAGTTGCAATTCTACAACTCCTGCAACTTATCTGTTAGCATTCACAACATATAAATATAATGAGTTGCAAGTGTTTTCTGCAATTCAAAAATTGAGTTGCAAGGCTAATTACAAAACACCCATTTTTCTCATAGTGCTAGTGGAATTCCACACCAATTGATATAGAAGGGTTCCAAAAATACAACAATGATGGGACTCTATATGCATTAGTATTCCTTTGATGGCATTATTTGAAAAACAATTTAATGAAGATACAATATGATAATTGTTGCAAGGTGGAGTAAACATATTCATAGTATTGTTTAATATTCCATAATTGGTGCATATTAGTATTATTGGTATTTAGATTTGAGATTTATACTCTTGTATTAGAGTTTGACTTAAGAACTTGGAAGTCTACATTATTTAGTATCTTTTAAAATATTGAATGCATCACTAAATATGGTCCAAAAGAATCAAAATGAAGGCATGGGGATTTAGACATATTGATGAAGGAAGATTGGGGAAAACTCCAACATATATTGACATTACCTAAGTATAAACCATATATACATACAAAATTGGTTACCAATGTGAATTAAATATTAACTCAAATGAAATTCATCCACAACTAAATAATAACAACCATTTAGTGGATGGTGCAATTGTGGGTGCTAGTTCTCTTTGGCTAATATGAATCACTTCAAGCATCTAAATCATTGTTTTAAAAAAAAATGCCAAGGTGTGTTGGCACGTGTTACATATAAACCTATTTGGAGAGATTGATGGCATGTTGGAAATGTGAAAAGTAAATGCTTGTGGATACCATTTATTTTAATGTCAAAATTGTAGCTCTTTAGACAATTGGGCAATGATTCAAAGCAACATGTATATCCTCTCTCTTTTTTTGTTAAAAATAGTTGTTAGAGATGGATGTCAGTTTCATGACTTCGCACAATTAAAATGTTAATTTAAGAATGAATTCATACGAATATAACTAAGCAAATCAAATTTTTATTAGAACTCTCCACCCAACCATAGGATTACATAAATGTTCATGGTTCAACGGACCACCCTCGAGGTAAAAAACATAAACCTATCTCACTTCAAAGCTTCATCATCTACAAAATCTCCAACATCATGATCATACCCAAGTTGATTCTTAATCCTTGGTGGGGATACCATGGTTGCTTGGGCTTGGGCCTCATCCTCCACATATAAGGGCAATATGAAGAGCCTGGGAGGACCGGTTAGGAACTCCCTCACAAAGAAAAGCATAAAACCTTTGCAATTGGAAAAATAAAAAGATTATGACTTAGAGATAAATAAAAGAAAGATTGAAAAACAAAATTGAAATGTAAGAAAACTTACTCGCAATCCAAGTTCCTTATGGAGTGCTTGGGCTATGGGGAATCAAAGTCGTCAAGGTCAATAGTAGGGCAACATTGCTCAAGAGAGGGAACTTCAACCAATGGTTCCAGCACTTCAACAAAAAGGTCAATGTTAGGTTCCAAAGCAAGAATGTGATGGCAAAGGGTATCACTAGAAGAAAAGCATGTATTTTCAACTACTCTTTGCGACTAAATTTTAATCGCAAGAGACATTTTGCAACTAAAATCCTTTTAGTCGCCTAAGACAAATCGCATGTGATAAACTAGTCACAAATGACAAAGGGTATTGTATGAAATAAAAAGTCAAAAAATACATTTCATACTTTGCCTCCATTGTATACATATTGTCACACGCGACTAAGATGCAACTATTTTGGTCACAATTGAAGGCAAATCATGTGTTAATACATGTCTTAATATTTGATTTTTAAAATAGAGTTATATTATTATTTTGAAATAATCTAGGACGTTCAATTCAAATACTTGGATGATTTTATATTATGACATGTGATCCAATGTAAATATGCCACGCAACATTTTAAAAATTAATTTAATAAAAAAATTAATATTAGGTTGGTAGGTACATAAATAGGTGCCTATAATCCTTACCTACCTACCTACCTACCTACTTAAGTAAAAAAGGTAAGTAAGTAGGTTCTACTTTCCTAAGCTAAATACTTACTCATATAGGTAGATACTTAGGCAGGTAGGTACATAGGTCAACCTAGATGGGTAGGTCAAACTAGGTACCTACCTAGCTAGATAGGATAAGTAGGTTGGGGAAGTAAATACTTTAAAATTGTGCATTATTATTATTATTATTTGGGGTTGAACCTTTGATTAGCTCATCCCATGTGCACAAATTTTTTAATGTGAAATTGGATGGCTACACCCCCCTTGTTTATATAGTGTTCAAAATAGGAATGAAAAACAAACAATATGGGATAAGTTTTGAAGTTGTAACTTCCTTACAAACTAAGTTGTAATTCCAAAACTTTCTTCATCCTTTTCTTCATCTTCTTAATTTTTAGATTTAAAAAAAATTTAAGTACTAAATAATTAAATAATCATTAAGTTAATAAAAAAATTAAATTTACATATATTTAAATTATAAATTATACATTACAAATATTCATTATTCATTATCAATTACTTAAATAAGCAATAACTTTTTAATATTAATAAACTAGTTATTTAGTTATTCACAAGTTATAATACATAACTCATAATTAATCAAATAAATAAATTATTTAAAAATATTTTATTACTTTTTAAGAATCTGATCGAATTATATATAATATAATTAATGTAAAACTAAATTAATGACTATAATTTTAAAATTAAATATTTAAATTTAAAAAAGATTAGAAGTAATTCATTAACGATTGTTATTTGAGAGTAAATTCTTACATGAATTTTTTAAAAATTATTATTCAACTAATTACATTACTCACTGTATAATTACATTTATTGTTGTAAAAATTATTATAGGCCAAGTAATTTTTTTCTTTTGGTAATTATTAACTATAAATACAATAATTTGTTAAACATAACATTAATATTTATAATTATTGGAAAATTACTATAAAATATTTATCATAGATGATTAATCACATAAGTTTTGAAAATAATAATATTATATAATAATTCGTGAAATTAAAATCAGTAAAATAATTATTTTAACCACACTATAATTTTTCCAAATTTTTAATTCAAGTTTGAAGTTATAAATTAAAGAGTGTGAATAATTATGTTCAATTACAAAAAAATCTGCACATACTAATTAATTCTTATCTAAAGTAATTACAATGATTTTAAAGTAATGTCACATTAATTTAATTAATTAATTACTTCTAATATAAAATATAAATTATATAATATACAAATCTATGTTATAACAATAATTATTTAGTGTCACTTAAATTTAATAAACATAATCATTTATAATTATTTATAAAAGTGATTTATTATGGATAACACTTGTAGAAAAAACCCCTGAAATTCAATAAATGATTTTTTAAAATTAAAATATAAATTTAAAATTCCAAAATAGTAATTCAGAATTCAAATATCAATTTGCAGATCAAATAAGTTTTTTTGAAGTGAAATAACAAATTTTAGAATTGAAATGTCAATTTTTAGATTCAAATAATAATATTCAAAATTAAAATGTCCATTTTAGGACTCAATTAATAATTTTATGAATTGAAATATTAATTTTGAGAATCCAAAATAATAATCTGGAATTCAAATTTCAACTTTCAAGTCAAATAATTTTTTAAAAATTAAATTTAAAACTTCAAAATTCAAATATCAAATTTCAAGTTCAAATAAAAATATTTAAAATCAAATTGCTGATTTTTAGACTCAATAAAGTTTCTTAAATTCAAATAATAATTTTTAGATTGGAAAATAATAATTTTAAATTCAAATATCAATTTTTAAATCAAATAAGTTTTTTGAATTTAAATAAAAAATTTCATATTCAAATAACAATATTCAAAATTGAAATGTCCATTTTTAGACTTAATTACTAATTTTCAGACTTGAAGTATTAATTTTGAGAATCCAAAATAATAATTTGGAATTTAAATTTCAGGTTCAAATCAAATGATTATTTAAAATTTAAATGAAATTTTTTCAGAGCTGAAATATAAATGTTCATATTCATATAATAATATTCAAAATTAAAATGTCCATTTTTATGATCAATTATTAATTTTCTGAATTGAAAATACTCATTTTTGGATTCGAAGATATTAATTAAGAATTCAAAATCAATTTTTAAATCAAATAAGTCTTTTTGAATTTAAATTCAAACTATCATATTTAAATCAAAATTTTCAAATTCAAATAATTTTTAAAAAAATTGAAATAACAGTTTTTATAATTGAAATATCAATTTTCAGATTTGAATAAAAAAATTAAAAGTTCAAATATTAATTTTGAAATTCATTATATGAACAATATACATATGTATGCATATTATATATATAATTTTAATACATACATTGAAATACACCCCTTTGTCATTGTAGAATACCTTTAGGATGCAACTAATTTGTTGATTATCGCAACTAATGGGACATATTAACTTATTAATGGATGAAAATAAATGTAAAATTGATGTAACCAATAGGATGAAATTTCTAATTGTTGCATCATAGTTGTGAAAATGACCAAAATAATTGAAAGTTGGTCTTGTAGTTGCAAATATTCGCAAATCTAGTTGCAAACGACTACAAATCGCATGTAGTCGTAAATGGAGTGGTTACATTTTGGCTGATTTCTATTAGTGTATGACATGCCTTGATGTTATTTCTTGTAACACAAATGGAAGTGAGAATTCAAAATGGAAACCAACACTGAATGTGGAATTTTGGAATGGAAAAAAAAAGTGCAAACTTGTGGATGTAAACAAGTATGCAACAAATGAACCAATTTTGGAGCACACCTCAATGAAGGCCTAGAGCATAAGAGGATGCACCTCCTTAACGCCCCGAAATGCCTTTCTTACTTTGGACATAGTCATGGAAGACATGTCCATCCAATTGTAGAACACATCCTCTGCTGGGACATTGATACCTTTCTTTAAAAAAATTTCAAATGGAAGGTAGAACTGGAAGGACCTCCTAGTGAGAAATGTGTCATGAACGTTCCTCACCAATAGAATCAAATGATCCAAGAGGGTTTGTAAGATTACATAAGCAAATATTTAAGGACATGAAGTTTGAAAACAAGAACAAGGTATAGATTGAGAGAATGAATGATCCAAGATCTTCATGGAAAGGTCCTCAGCGCTTGCAAGGGGGAGAGAATTCACAACTGCCCACTTCATGCAAATCTAAAAGTTGTAGCTATTGAAATACGATTTGATTTCCTTGAGATTGCAAGGATCATCAAGGTGGAAAAACAACATAGCCCCATCAAGGGTCAAGAATTTTTCCACAAAGTTAAAAACGAATACACTATAATCTTCCCCTTGCCTATTCTAGAGGGGAATTTTTGGAGAACTAGAAATGAAAAAAGCAAGAAGGTTTTTTGGAACATTGGAAAGAACAAGGTTAACATTGTTCTTGGATTGATGTGCACATGATGAAGCAAATGTAAGAATCGAAGGAGGGGAAAAGGACATTTTCAAGGGAGAACAAAAGGGAATTCCTCTAGAATTAACTTTATGTATGAAGGCCAAGATCCAGTCATATTCCTCTGGCCACTTGCAAGAAGAAATCTTCTTCATCATGGACAGGGGAAGAAACATATGACAGAAATACCTACAAACGAAAACAACATTGAGGAACCTTGAAGGTAGGTTCATCGAAAGATTGATGACCATAGTGCGAACCTATTACAAAACTTGCATCCATTATTCTCGATACCAAGAATAGGCAACATAGGGTTTGGAAAAGGATGTCTACAAGAAAAAAGGGCAAAGGGAAAAAATAAAATAATTTATCAAGGATTCCATTTTTTATTCATTTAATCATTTTGGAAGACAACATCCTCTACTATTTGCATCAAGAGTAGAAACATGAGGAAGGAAAAAAATCATTTGAAGGAATCCATAAGACTAACCTACCAAATTCAATTTTGGGGATTGAAAGGAGCATTTCTACATCCCTAAGTAGCCTACTCTTGGGATCAAAAGTACAAGACATGAGGACATGAAGACAATTAAAGATACTAAAATCTAATGGATAATGTGAGAACATGAAACAAACTATATAACACCCTCTTGAATGCCTCCTTCCCTCTTGCATATTGTTCACAAGACTTGCTTATTTGAAATATGCCATCCCAAGGCTTGAATTATCGATAGAAGCAAGTCTCCCAAATAGCCTACCTCCACTTCGAAATGTAGAAGGACAAGAGGGAAGTCACTTATGGTGGATTTTTCACAATCAAGCCCAAGTCTAAAACAATAGATGCATATAGGATGACAACCTAAACCTCCAACTACAAAAGTCGATTAACAATATTAACACAACATAGATGAGCCTCGAATGAATAATTAAGAATGGAAAATTGGTTATAAATGTTTCCCAAACCAAATGCCAAAAAGTGGTTTGTGGAGCCATTTGTAAAACTAAGTGTCCAAGAAACCCTGCTTGGGGAATTTGTTTACTTCTACTAAAACACTATATTCATTCCATTTCTTGAGCTAGGAAATCTTCTACTCTAAAAACACACACAAGTAAACAAACATTTGTAGCTTTTCTATAAGCATTTTAGGCTTCGAGTTCATATCATAATGAACTTGGATCTCCTTCAAAAAACTCAAACCTAGTGCGAGATCACTAATAGGGGGATGTTTGCAAAATGTAGAGTAATGATCCTTGCACACCCGCTCCATAGCCCTCTCCATACACTCTTGGAGCTTAACAATGAACCTCTTTCTATTGTTAAAATTCTCCTCACAATATAGCTTAACAACCACATCCACAACCATAGAAAATCTTGCACTGTAATCAAGACAAGTGAAAAACCTAATGAAAATCCAAAGGAACACGAACTATAATTTTTTTTAAAAATGATTCAACATTGCGAAGAAAGAACAAAATAAATCCAAACCTTGTACATGTATTGAAAGAAAGCCTTTGAAGTTAGGGAATGCTAGGTTTTCCATGATTTGTTTTGGCACTTCTTGTAGACATCCACTAACATGACATTCTAAAATTGCTTTAGCAAAATAATGCCCATGGATTGAATCTAAAACAAATCATGCACCAGGCTAGGCCTTACATGATCCAACTCCACAAACCTGGGAACACATAATGAAATGGAATCTCTTGAAAATCTGACAACATTAAACAAGAGACATCAAGTTATTAGTGAAAAACAAAGCTTTTGAAAATGATTCAAAGTTTAAAATCTTACTTATTTAAATCTATCAAGGTAATGAGCAATTCCATAAAACCATGGGAGTCCATTGGGATGTGCCAAGAAACCTCGTCATTGTGGACATGTTGAATATAAGGTAGCTAGACATGTAGCTTGTGATTGCCATACCACACAAGAAACATATGACGAGAAAGGAATCTCAAGTCAAGATCCTCAAGAAGGAAGCTTTCAAACTTCTCATTCTCAAATTTCGAGTGGGCATTCCAACCCACTTGATATGCCTACAGAAATTATTCCTCTCTTCTCAAGTTCAATGGAAAGACATAGAAAACCTTGTCTCCTTCATGGTAACTTGTTTGTAATGCCTACTCCATCTTCAAAATGTTTATCTTCAATGTAGGATGCACAATTAGCATGAAAATCATCCTACACAACAAAATGTTCATTTGCACTTTCCACTTGGGAGACATCTTGTGCTTGTCAAGGATCTTCATGCTATTGAACTTGTCATTTTAAATAGGTTGGATTATCTTTTCAAAGGACATGGTATCAACAATCTGAATAGTAGATGAAACTTGTGAGTCTTAAACATGAAAACATCAAGCAATCAAAATCACATTACAATTGAAAACTGATTTAAAACAAGATGGAATATGAACTTGCACGGTGTCATATTACAAAGGCTGATGGGTGCCACTACCAAACCCAACTACATCAACAATAAAAATGAATTAAAAAACTTGGACAACATGTAGCTCAAAAAAAGGTTATAAAAGAATGACTCAGCATGGCATGGTAGTTCAGCAATGTAATTTTAAAAAAAAAACACACACACACACACAAGATTGGATTTGGGTCTAAAAAGCTCGGGTTCCTATAACCATTGTCAAATTATTCTTAACATTGAAAATATTTCAATGATGCATTCAAAAAGCAAAAACCCAAAATGAACCTTAGCTTGGGCTCAAGTTCTGCAACCATTGTTGAGCTACTTTCGACATTGAGAGTAATTTGATGATGCACTCAAAGAACAAAAACCAAAAAGGGAACTCTAGCTTGGGTTCAGTTCCAAAAAAGAACTCAAGCTTGGGCTTGGGTCCAAAAAGGATTTAAGCCCAAGCTCGAGTTCTACAACCATCATTGAACTTGGGTTCAAGTCCAAAAAGGACTCAAGCCCAAGCTTGGGTTCTGCACCAATTTATTTTCCGTGCCAAGAGTAGTTCGGTGATGCACAAAAATTCAACCTGAACTTGAATTTCTATTAACGTGATCTCGATCAACAGAAATTCGAACTCAAGCTTGATTTTTCTATATTTGTAACCAAATTTGAGCTCGGCTTGGAACTCAAATCCATATCTTTTTCTTCTCATAAAATAGATGGGAGAGGGAGGAGGATTCACCTTTCTATTGAGTTCCTTTGGAATGGTCTCTTGTATCCTTGAACTTTTTTCGTTTTCTCCTTCCTCCTGCAAACACAAATGCACAATGAGAATGATTTCATTTCATTTTCATTCAATTTGTACTCTAAAAGCATCACCAAACCCTGAAATTCCTCATCAACTATTGGTGGTTTGTGAAATTTATCATTTTTTCATTATCTTGTGTTTTTTTGCCAAAGTTCCCTTGTGTAACCTCCTATTGAAAATTCAAACCTAGGTTATAATCTATCATAAAATATATATTTTAAAACAATGGTTGAAAATGAAAGATAATAATTTGTTGTTTACTTTTTGTCTACTATGAAATCAAAATGGCTATAATGCTTACCTCATCATTTGCCTTTTGCCTTGTGGAGAGACCAAGTTGTTCCTTTCCAACCCAAGATCTAAAATCCATATTTTCTAAAACTTTCAAAGTTTTTCTTGAGATATATGTTTCACCTACATTTTTGGAATCCTCCTTGGGTGGCCTCTAGTTTTCCTTTACCCCATTGCAAGTTTCCTATGTTGCCCTTTCATGTGTGTCCAGTTGTGACTTTGTCACTTTTAGACTTTTGTGTTAGAGGTTGCTTCAGACTTGTGATAACACTTTACATTTGGGGAACAATTCTATTTTTTTCTTTTTGTTGATCTATTTGTAGTTTGTTATACCCAGCAGTGGATGTGTTAGGGTTTCACATCTAAATGTTTCAGCTTTGCGATGTCACAATATCGTGAAGTACATGAGAAATCAATTTTATCACCTTGCCAACCTTCATAGTTTCTTGGCACATCCTTGGCATTTTGTTATTAGGATAATAATGCCAATTTTATAATCCTTATGGGTTCCATTTTCCATGCAATAACTCTTGGAAGGTAAAGATGCTGGCAAATTTAGAGTTGATATGTTCACATATATTTAAATCAATGTATTTCATAAATAACACCAAATTGTGTAAAATGTGTCATATTTCATGATAAAGGCGTCCTAGTGTACCTCCTTCCATCCACTGAACCAATTAACAACTTAGTATTGAATATTGTATTCGGTTGTGTCACAATTATAATTCTTTGTAACTAACCCATACATATGGTACATATGTATGGTGCATAGCTATTTATGGAACACACATATGGTGTTTAAATATGAATGACACATACATTAAGTACATACATGTGGCACATCTAGATTGCACATAAATATTGCAAACACTTATGGTACAAGTTTATGGCACATTCATACATATGGTACATACACACATGTGAGACATACATATGGTGCATACATATGGAACATAAATTTATGGTACATACAGATGGAATATTTCAAGTATTTGAATTTCAGATCATCATGTCTATTTTTTACACATGTTGCCCCTTGGATATGTTGTTAATATATTGCATTGCATATGTGCTAAAATTTATATGTTGATTTACCATCAAATTTGTGGTTAATCATGTGGTTAAATATGTTTCCAGATTTGTTACCCTATCATTACTTTCACATATGTTCATCAAGGTTTTCATGTTGTCAACATAAGCGTAACATTAATGTAGCTTATAATTGCACAATTTTATACCACATGGAGTGGAGTATTATGTGTGTTATATGGGGTTTTCATACATGTTCTTATTACATATGCTTATATGTATATCCCATTAAGTACCTGAGTTATTTCAAATGGACATCATCATGCTCCCCATCCATACCTATTGCAATTAGATTGTGTGTAAAATGTATGTGTTGTATTTGTTGTCATAAATGCATCATAAATGTTATTATATGTGCAACATATCTACCTAGTATGTGTTGTGATTTGTATACCATACATGATTATGTTATTCAATATTTCCTCCGTCAAAAAGTTCATTTTTTTGGGAATGAATATTTCCTATCATTCCTAGTGTTTGATGGCTTTTAATTTTGCATCTAGTAATTAGATGTTGTCAGCAACTCGTTCACAATGTGCTTTTAAATTATTGTTTGCAACATCCTCTATCCTCAATGAAATCTTGTCCCAACAAAATCATACATGTAGCATTTCACACGATTTGTTTAGTCTATGCCAGAATTTGGACCATGCAAATCATCATTGAACTAACACATATTGCCTCGATTAATTGCTCTACTTATAGCCTTGGATGTAATTGCTCTTTTCCACCTATTCCACCTATTACCCTATGTAGTGTTTCTCTATTGCATTCACTAACATTGTAAATATAACCAATTTGGTTCGTGTTAACTTGATTGCCAATTCCCCTAGGATCATCATGTTCTTTTAATGTCTTGCCACCAACTTTCTTCCACATCTTTATGGTGGCGGTACATTCTTTTTTCGGTTCATATGTCCTTTTAGAAGTGCATCCTTGATATTATGGTTGTTGATGTTTAACGAATCAAACAAAATTTTCAACCCATCTTTTTTAATGGTTTAGAACATTTTCCTTCACTTTTTCATTTGTTATGTAACATCCATTACATTTATGCAATTCAAATAATGAAGGTTAGCTTGTGAAAATTATTGGTTGAGTCCTCAATGATGCAAGTATCAATTTTAACATTCCATTCCAATTTTAATTATTCACACCAAATTCCATCAATAAAATAATCTTTGGTTACAATAATCTTCCTTGAGTTTTACCATTCAAGGTTAACCTTTGTGTTAGAAAAATCCCCTTGGCCAATATTCACTTTGATGTTTTCTTATGCAGTTCAAATCCTTGTTGTGCTCTTTCCAATCTCATATTTGTCATGCTCCCTGTTTGGATCATATTTTATGGGTTCCTCCTTTTTGTCCTTTAAATTATTCAAATTTGTGCCTTGGATTTTATCATAGTTCTTTCTATTTGTGTTTTTGTTATTTCATATCCTTCTCAATTCCTTCACTACTATCTTTGTGCCCTTGGTAATTTGGCAACATTTCATGCCCCTTGACACTAGGATTTCACCATCATGGTTGACGATTCTATGATGACCTCTATCTTTGAACATGTTTGTGTGTTATATTTATTTTTCAGCCAGGTTCTTTACATATATCCAAGGATGTCTTGTATGATTCTAATGGTTTTTGGTCTCAAATTTGTTGTATTATATTCCTACGACCTCCTCTCAAAGGAGATAGTGGGTGGTTGGCTATGGCCATTATTGCATTGTTGGTGATAACTTGATTCATAAATTTTAAGAGACTATCTTGACACCATGAACAATAGGTTTTGTGATCAAGATTGTGAAGTAAAAACACAAAGTTAGCGTAACCGTCCTTCAATGTTTAAATGTTCTTGCCTTTTCTATTTTCGTTTAATTGTTTGATTCTTCCTCAAGTGACAATTTGACACCCCTTCTTTCATTGATGAAATCATCAAAAAAGATTATTCAATTTGGTGCCTCGTTGTCATCATAACCCTCCACCTTTTTTGGGAATATCTAATTTCTTGTTTTTTGCCTCTATGCAATGGCATTATGACAAGATACCTTTTCACAAAGTCCAATTCTTATCGATTTCTTTTGATGCGGATGTCTTATTCGAACTATCGCCATTGCTTCCAAATACTCACAACCCCTCCCAAATGCAAGGCATGGATAGAAAGTATGGTGGCCATGCTTGGTGCAAGGTGATCACAACCAATATCAAAAATAGTTTTGGGTTTAACTTCAAGAAGGCTTGTTGCTTGGGTCAGTTGTGTTGTGTTCAAGATGATTATAAAAACTTTGTGCATTATAGCTTTCACAATGAAATCTTTTGGTGTGGTGAACACTTATATTCCAGTCATAGGTTAGATAACATTGACTTCATCCACTTCCTTGCTTGGATGCAAATTCTGTCATGTTCCTCCTCTTTGCATCGTAGATTATAATGGATGAATCTATTATGTTGTGCATAGACTTCAATCTATTTCAAGAGTGGTGATTTATCTTGGGGTTCACAAACATCTTGTTGTAGATGGAAAGTGCAAGGAGTTTGTGGACAATATTAGAAGGCTGATTGCAAAAGAGGTGGATTGCACGTTTGATGCAAAAATATTTGTGATTTCCTTGAATGTTAATTTTACCTTATTGGCTAAACATATGTTCGATGATTGTAGCGATGACATAATGGAACATCTCAATGGTGCAATTGGAACACATCTAGAACAAGTTCTATGAACTAAACTCTCCCAATGTTTGTAACTTTGTTGTTTTTTTCAAGCATTGTTTAGGGGGTGACAATATTGACAATATCTTTGAATTGAAATCCAAGAGTCATTATGATTACATCCAAGAATGTTGTTTCCCTAGACAAGTTATAGGACAAAGGTGTTCATTTTCAAGATGTTGATAAATGATGTGGGGAGTGGAATGAGCCTTGTCACATGAATGTAGCTTGTAGGGGATTTGCAGAATGTTTGGATCATGTTTGATCATGTGAAATGTGTTGCTAGTTGGACAACTATGGCTTGTCATGTGTACAATCCTACTTATTGTAAAGTGATGACCATATTGATTTGTGACATGTAGTTTGAGGACATCAACGTTCAACAAAACACGTGGACAAAGTTTAATGAAACAATGTTGAAGCATGGGTTTCCAAAACCAAATTTCAAAATATTCATGGTTGATAGCGCACAAGCCAATTGGAATGTAGTCAAAATTGTTTATGGTTTGGGGGTCCCTTTTGTGAAGATGGTTGATAAAGAACACACATGTTTATTCCATTGGACTCAGTTGCTCAATATGCACACCAAACAACTAATCAAACCTGAGTTGCAAGATTAGCATAAACTCTTTACCACGACTATAAGAATGCAAGATCCCTTGGGGAGGTTAATGGTTTGTATGCTCTAATTTATTGTTGGTGGCTTTCATCTAGGGTTACTTATGAAGTAGGTGTCCATGAGCTTGGTAATTGCTTAGCTTCTAGCAGTTTCATGTTAAAGAATGGTGAAGTTTCATGGTCCATGTGAATATTTCTTTTGCAAACATAATATGACTCCTTTCTTTTGTGCATTCAAAATTAGAGTTCAATTTTCACTTGAATTCCATTTGTAATGTGCATTCTACTTCCATCTCTATTGTGACATTTCAGATTTTGCTAATGTTTTCCTTTGATTCGTAGAAATACAATGATGAAGAATTGACAGAAATGCCCACTTATAATCTAGTAGAAATTGTGCATAACATTCGATTACAATAGTTGGGAAAACATGGCATTTATTTATACACAACAACATCCAATGATTACATTCGTGCTTTCAAATAATTTACATCATATACACAGTACTTTCAAGGTGGTCCACTTGGTCATGGACCTTGTAAGAATGTTGTTGTTGCAAATGGCTTGAAGGTCTAGTGATCATGCTAGACTTGTGGTGGTTGTGGCAAATTACATGTTTAGGTCATCTTTCACAAATTGCCCTTTGTATTTTGAGGGTGAAGAGGTTTTTGGGTTTGTTAAACAACTCGTTGATTATCCTTTTGATGCAAACAATGATTCCCATCATCTTGACCGTGTGAATTTTTCTCGTCCCTCGTCCACGAATAATTGTTCATGTTGATGAACCTAATATTGTCGAAGATGTACCCATGTAATAGCTGACCTCTAATTCCAATAATTTGTTGCCTTTACTATTTCGAGGTGGACTGAAGTTGAAGGAAATTATTTGTGTTGATGAATAGTGGCATATTGAATGCTACCCACGTAGTTCTATAATTCGATGTCCTACACTCCAAAAAACCACAAGGTTCAAATGCAAAACAAATATAAATCTTTACAAGTCTATAAATGGAACTTTTGTTCCATGTTACTTAGGTTTCTAGGTACAATATTGAAGCAAATCATTCAAGCACCATAAGCACTAATTTTTTCCTAATGACTTGAGCCGTTATGTCGACGGGACAATGTGAAAATATGTAGTTGTTAGGCCTCCCGTTTCAATTGTATGGTCCATCCAATAAAGTACTAACTTAATTCAAAAGGAAGTAACAATTTTAGAAGGAGGAAAGCTACCACATGATCCTAGAGCTTGAGCCTAAAGCCTACAGTTGGAAATTGGGGTGGTAAAATGTATTTTCCCCTATACACATGCAAGTAAAACCCAAGAATTTAATTGCAAAATGAATGTTGTACTAATAAATTACAAGCAAACATGGGGATGAATGTAAACATTCATTTTCATTATGGATGAACAATTTTTTCATTCATCTAATGTATGGATGAAAATTTTATTTGCATTTAAATGTTTTCAATAATAGAACTTCCATCAGAATTATGGATGAATGTTTCATTTATCATTAAGTTTTTATGGATAAATTTTGTTTCTATAATTTTAATTAACTAGAACTTCATGAAACACAATCTAATTTTATATGATATAACATTTGTTGAATAATATAATGTAAATTCCATTATAGATATAATTCATGGCTATGGCTTAAAATGCCTTTATTTTCATATATATATATATATATATATATATATATATATATATATATATATTTAT
>Ga0209611_10003150_pt1 | contig 28838 bp, 19 predicted proteins | sample S1TSphgellanicum_3_FD_187693 | JGI IMG/M metagenome (GOLD analysis project Ga0209611, IMG submission 187693) | Host-associated microbial communities from peat moss isolated from Minnesota, USA - S1T2_Fc - Sphagnum magellanicum MG (SPAdes) (version 2) | ecosystem: Host-associated > Plants > Peat...
GGGGGGTGCCATCACTCAAAATCCATTTTTAATTATACTTGAAGCTTTACTCACATTCCATTCCCACATGAACTAACTCACTTTTTCTCACTTCTATAGGATGCTTATCCCTTTGGCACTAGTTCCAAATCCTTTGACAAATTCATATGATTTGTTTTTGTTTGCATATGGATTTGTCCACATTGTACACATAGTTAATGGACAAGGGTGGATGTGTAAAATATATAATATAGGTCATAGTTTGTGATACATCTTCCTTGCAGGCTTAATTAATTATATGATAGATAGAAAACAACAAAAACTCTCTTTTTGGGAAGTAAAGCTACTGGTAAGGATTTTAACCTTTTGTTGAGAGATCATGGGTTCAAAACAACTCTACTAACAGCAGAACATGTGAGTACCACAGAAAATATTTAATGTTTAGCTATGCAAAAATAGTATCTTCAAAAAAATCCTCTTTAAAAAAAAAGCCAAAATCCTTCAAGATATTATTATAACTCTTATAACTAATCTCAAGTTTCGACACAATCTTCCAAAATATCATCTTCCAAAATATCATCTTCCAAAATTCCTCATATTTAAAAAAAATTGACCTATTATTATTATTTACCAAGGGGCCAAAATCCCTTGAGCTACTACTATACTCTATAATGAATCTAATAAACACAATATCCTTCCGTTCATAGGCAAGGCCAACAAAATTATTGCATATAATACGTATATCTAGACCTTTTGGGTGGCATGTTGTTGTTTTTGTGAGGAGAGTTGACAACATGAAAAGATGTTGTCTCTCGAAGAAATATCCCATGTAAACAACACCACATGGGGTTGGGGGGCGCGTGTGTGTGCGCACACACATGCCCACACACACACACAATGTGTCATCAAGCATAGATTTTTCTAGATGTGGCCAAAGTTAACAAAACATTGCATGTGTTAATGTGTGACCTACCAAGGGCAAGAAGGATATTGTGTTTAGATTCATTATAGAGTTATAGTAGCTTAAGGGATTATTATTATTGTCCCTAGACAATAATAATAGGTCTTTTTTTTTTTTAATATGAGGATTTTTTGAATCATGATATTTTTGGCTTGTGTTGAAACTTGAGATTAGTTATTATATAGAGTTATTATTAATAATATCTTGAAGGATTTTTGGTTTCTTTTAGAGGATTTTTTTGAAGATTATAGTTTTTGCTATGGTGAAATATTTGAGTTTCCATAATTCTTCTTTTTGCCTTAAGATACTTTTTAATGTAAATGGCAAGGCCACATTGTGACACACCCCTTGTTCCATATGCCCCCACCACAAAGTCCCAAATCAAAATTGTAAAGAAATTGTGTCCCCCCCTCCAAATTTGCACTTCCATGACGAGGCTGCCACTTTCCACCTCACACAAGTGGATATTTTCTTCAATAGGGAATTCATCCTTTCCTTATTATCCATCCCTTATTGGTTCATCTCAACCTGATGCTACGTGGACATCCAGCCGTCAGATCATCCTTTCCCAGGCCCATGTGGGTAGGGATGGATGGATGGATGGGTGGGTGGACGGTGAGGAGGTTTCCTATCTCCCATCCCAAATTGGACACGGTTTTGGTCCCAAATTAGGTTGGGCTTGGTATGAAAACCAAACATATGTCTAGTTTAGAAGGGTTTTTTATCATCAAAACCATGCAAAAAAATTATTCATTAACACACCACGGATTCAAAAAATGTACAAAGGAATACAAAAAAAGGAAACAAGCCTCAGTCCCAAAAGGGAAAGTGTGCTAACTTGACGACCTTTTCAATTCTTCCTCTTTTTTTTCCTAATATCTTTGTACATTTTTCAAATCAAAAGATATGATGGCTTGTCTACCAAGGCAAGGATATTGTGTTCAAAATCATTATAGAGTATAGTAGCTTAATGGATTTTTGCCCCTGGGTAGTAGGTCTATTTTTATACAAGGATTTTTGAAAGATGATATTTTTGGCTTGTGTTGAAACTTGAGATATTAATTATAGAGTTATAATAATATCTTGAAGGATTTTGGTTTCTTTTAAAGGACTTTTTTGAAGATTATATTTTTTGGATGGTGAAATATTTGGATTTCTATAATTATTTTTTTTGGTCTTAAGATATTTTTAATGTAAATGGCAAGGCCACAGTATGACACACCCCTTTTTTTAAACAATTTGCAAGGTTTTGTTATAGAAACACAACCCAAAGAATGGACCCATGGGAATGAGACCCAAAGCTGGAGGAACTTTACCACCTAATGACACACAACTTAGGTACCTTGTAGCACCATTTTATTATTTAAGACCCTCAGGGAAGAAAAAGCAAAGGAGCTTCCCACTAGGAATCAAACTCAAAAAGAAACTCCTCTTTAACCTAGCATACTCAATTCTACCTTGTTAGATTAAATATTTAACTTGATGGTTTTTCAGTACTTTGATGGTAATCAATAATTAACTTGGAGCTTGAAGACTTAGTTGTTATGATCTATCCAAATAGTCCAAAGCAAAAGACTCTTCAAGCATCACCAAACATTTCTAAATTGCTTAAATTTCTTAGGTAGGTCCTCACCAAAAAGGTATCAACCTATAGATAATCCCATCCAAGGACAACAAAAAAAAAGGGGGGGATACATCCTAGCCTATTCATAATGGTTACTATGCATGTCTTGCTTGACTACACTCAACAAAATTGTGAGGAAGAGGTTTTTCAATGTGTAAATCACAACATTGTAGTATCAATGAATTAGTTAATCGTAGCCCTCCATGTGTTAACAACAATGGCCTTGGGATATAAGGACCATATGAACCCACTTTCTTTATTAGACCTTCATGATGTCCAAACTTTTTTCCAATCAAGTAGAAATGTTCTTGGGAGAACATCTTGCCACTTTTGTGCAATGGGTTTCAACAAGTTGTCTTGTGCCTTGACCAACTTTCTCCTCATTTGCATTGTAATATATTCAAAATTTAAACCCCTTTAATGACTTTGACAACTTGGATTGGTCACCTATGCCCTATGAAAATTATGGTCTAAAGATCCACATTAGTCACCTCCATAAGCCTCTTTAAATGGCTTCCAACTATGAAAAATGGGATATTTGGTATAATTGTTAAATTCTCAATCTTGGTATATTGTAAGCAAAACTCGTCACATGCTTAGAAAACAAAAGATTTTTCATCTTCTCCATCAAACAACACAACCCACTCTTTAACTCTACACATAGATTCCCTTCTCTCCAAAAAATTTCCCCATTTGGTTTCTAAGCTCACCACCATCTTTGAATAGTTCACAATTCCTACAAGTCTTAGTTTATATCTCTCCACAATCACATTTTTTTAAAATATATATTTTTTGATTTGATATTAATATTGAGAAAAAATATGACCCATATCATAATGATAATAATTCTTTTGAGCATCAAGCCTTACATTATAATCAAATGTACAACTTTGTTTTTAACCATTATTACAAAGTTTGAAATGTTATAATCATTAATTACGTCTAAAATCATAATTAACAACATCCAATATATGATTCAGTAATGTACACCTTAAATGATCAACACATGTGACCTTTCTTGTGAAATGTGTTGAAGCTCACAATAAATTTGAAAGCATTTGACGAAAGTTTGAATAATTTAAAACACATTCAATTTTAAACATGTTAAAAAATATTGTGTCAACAAATGTTTTTGTGTATAAAAAATATTCTAATGACATATTGAAATGATTTCAAATTCATGATATTTTAACTTCTTGGGTAGACAAATATAGTTGAAAAATAAGGATAATTTCATTATATATATATATAAAATGCAAGTATATATTTTCATTACAATCTACAAGTGTTTTGACTATTTTTAGAGTAACACAACATTTTGTTTCATTTGTTGGAACATTTGAATCCAATGATTCCTATAAAAGGAAAACATTTTCCAATATATAATGAAGAAATAAGAAAACAATTTGACCTAAATGAATGATTTCCATCAAAATTAGTTGAAATACATATTCAAGTGTTTTTGCATATATCTTATAATCACATTAAGCAAGGTTATAGGTCTCCAATCAAATAAATCATCCACCTCCCTTACCTTATGTATCAAGGTAATAAGATGGTGTCGTTGGGAAGTGACCCTCTTTATATTAATGTTTGGATCTTGTTAAAATAATTATCTCTTGTTACTTCCCAATACATTGTGAAAAAATTCATGACAACCTTGTTGTGAATTGGTGCCTTGTTTCATACCATTCTCTTGGCCACTCACGTGAATTCATCTTTTGTGATTGGGGTTGTGAATTTGTCATTCATAGGACTCTAGAACTTTTAAGATAAAAAATTCAAAATCTTTTTCTTTAATGCCTTGTCCCCTTGAGATTCCTCTTTTAAATCATATAAGTCCTAGTAGAAATTAGAGTAGACTTGATTGAATTCTTCAAGGTGTGTGGATAAAGAACTATCCTACTTGGGTAATAGTAAAAGATTTTGGTCTTTCATGGATTTGAGCAAAAAAATCTTTCCATCCATGATAGTAGGAGGTAATGCATATTTAGATTCTCAACCCACACAATAAAGGTGGACATAATCTAGAAAAGAGGGGGAATAATGTTAAGGAGTTTAAATTTCTAGACTAGTTAGTTCCATGAGCCTCTTAGTAACTAATAGTTACTAGTGATAAACTTACCATCCTTTACCCAAAGGGTGAAGCTAACCAATGGGATTAGGTAACCTAAGTTAGTGAGTGGTTTGGGGGTAATCCACCCAACCATTTAGGAGATTTCTAAGAAGGGATTAGGATAAGGGCCTTATTTTCTAGGGGTCAATGTGGGCCTTGTGTGGTTTGTGGGGAAGAAGGATTAAAGGAAATGTTAGGAGATTTCTAAAGGATTCAACACTTTTATAGTGGGACGTTGGAATGAAGGACTTTCATGGAAAGGTGTGTGAGGAATGGAAAAATGTGTATGTACTTGGTGTGTGATTTTAATGGAAGATGGTTGAAAGACTTAAACCTCTTGTGTTGTATTTATATTCTATTAGAAAGTGTGGAAAATAAAGTAATTGATATTGTACAAGTAGGATGTTGCACGTTTTGAGATGGTATTTCTGTGTTTCTTTTAGGATAGAGAATAACAAGACATACCACTTGGTAGCCTTTGGAACATTAAGTTACTAGTTGTCACATGAGAGTAACAACCAATTTTTGATGGTGGAAAGTAGGGGGGGAAAGACTAGTAAATAGCTACTTGCAAACTAAAAGGTATTGTTGTAGGCGGTAGACATGTGCTATGAAGGAAGGTTGTAGTCAATAGAGAGTAAAAGGGGGACCTCTTGAGGTGTTGCAAACAGCAAGCAGAACCATTAAAAGACCTTCAAGCATGGGAGAGGAGGGACAATAGTGGTAGAAGGTTTGTAGACCCCACTTGGCAACATCCGGGGGTGTTGAAGGTGTTCCAAAGCAAGGGAAAGTAATTATTCTCAGGTTTTGATCATTTCTCATGTTACTTTTCTTTACTTTTTATCCATACCCCTTGGATTAAACTACTTACAAAAAGGTAGCTCTATTTTTGGACAATAGACCTTTACTTTCCTCATTCATCTTTGTATGACTTCTTACTTTCTACTTGAATAATTGTAATAAAGTTAAGTAGAGACAATAAAATAAAAAAATTATCGAGTGATAAGGTGTCAACCTTGTCCCTTTGGTCTTACCTTGTAATTGATGATAATGATTGAGGGCTGCAATTTCACCCCTTAACACCTTTGTTCATAACACCCATTTGTAATTTAGAAAAAACTTATTACATGTAAAGGATTTATCAACATAAAGGTCCACCATGTTGAAATCTCCATGGAAACATCACCTATAATCTCATGGTAGGTTGTGAAAGATCTCATTCCATAAAACAAAACTCTCCTTAGGATCATTAAGCACATAATCATTCAAATATCCTATATCTCCATTAAGAATGTTAGTAAACCAAAACTACAAATTTATTTTTTCCATGAAACAACATGAGTATTTGATTAAATTATTCCATTTTTCATGTAGGAAAATGTGATCTTCCCTTTCTAGCTCCATTTTCATTTGCTTCATGGTTGTACCCATTTTCAACCTATTTGATCAATCCTTTGGCTTTTAACCAAAACGTAAACATTAGTTCTTTGAAACCTATTTCTTTTTAATATATTTATTGAATCATCAAAATGTTTATTGTGGGTTTGCATTGCCTAACATTATTCCTTATTGTTAAGGCTAGATAGTAGTTAAGAATTATTGTAATAACATGTAGCTAAAAATTACTTGGGGTAATAAAGTTGGTTTTATTTAACCTCCCTCGATTTGGGAGGAACTACTAAAGTAGTTTAAAAAATAGAATAGGAAAGGGAAATTGGGAGTTAATTTGGGATCTAGCCTAGTGTTAACCACAATTTATTACACAGTGATGGTTGGTTATTTGAGGAAAACAGTAGGGAGTGCAAAGGGGGGAAAAATGAATAGGTTTATGAAGTATGTGTACTGTATGTGTGTGTGCGAATGGTAAGGAAAGCAGCAGTAGTAAACCTTGGAATGTCTATAGCAAAGTAGTTCAGGATGTATAATGATGTAGTGTGTGTGAAGTTTGAGAATAAAAGTGAGTGGTGTGCATTGGTTTGAACCTAAAGGCATTTTTCTTCTTCTTTTTGTGTATTCACAATTTTGTTGCATGATTTTCATACTTCCCAAAATGTTTAAATAGTTGTAATAAATGTATCAAACTACCCCAAGCATATTTCTTCCTATTTCATTTTTTTTGTATTGTTGAAATTAGGATAATAAATCATCTATCATCTTTACAATTACAATAATGCGTGTATCTTAAAACCTAGGATCCACATGTAAATCAATGAATTGCCATAACTTTAAAAAGAGCTAGAACTTTCAAATTACCCCCAATAAAGTTATAAGTTGTTTTTTAAACATTTTTGTTGTTGATTGGGATTCTATTGGGTCCTTGGAAATGTGGCTTTTCCACTTAAATTAAGGATTACATGAAGTTCATTGGGATCCTTTTACATTGTACATCATTGGGTTAGGAATTGGGCCATTTAATTTTTTTTCCTCCAACACCCACCACTTTCATAATCCCTTTAGTTTCATGCATTCAATTATTGTCATCAACACAATTTTGGCTTTTTAATTCTTGGGAATAAGTCATGTTGATTACACTTGTTATGTGAAACATATATCCCCTATTCATTGGAAATGTTGTTTGACATTGAATGACTTTTTTGCATGTGGCAATGCATAGGTTAGGGGGTAGCTCAAATGTCATGGACAATAAATTACAAGGGAAACTTTTAGAAGATTCACAAAATCTTTTTAAAATATTCTTAAAAGTTTTCAAAAAGACCAGTAAGGAATAAACTCGAAGGTTTTCAAAAGTTTCCAAAAAGATCCATACAAAATATGTTTGGAAATTTTTAGAAAGATCCTTGAGGAATTAATTTGAAATTTTCAAAAAAAATTCTAAAAGATCCATGAAAAATATGCTTAATTTTTTTTAAAAGATATAAAATTAACATAATGTTTAGAAATTTTTAAAAGATGTGAATTCTTGTAAAATAATAATTCGTGGAACTTTTTTAAAATGTGATTGATAGAAGTTTCTAGAAGTTTAGATAATATAAACTTATTAAAAACATAGTTTGCAAAAAAATTTAAAAAGCTAATGACTTTTTAAAAGCTTCCATTGAATAATATAAAAAAGGTCCAAAGGGCACCACCCCTTAATGTTGCTAATGTAAGTTATTACCTTTGTATTTTTAATTCATTTCATGTTTAGTTTGTATCATGTTTTGTTCAAACAATAAAACCATCTAGTTTTTGTTCATTGTCAAATTTTTTGGTTGTTAAGTTTTTTAGTCTTCTCCAAGTTGTGTCTTTGTCTAGTCCTTAACAATAAGGTCCAATTGTTAACATCCACAAAAACCTCATCCTCCAAACGTGTTAATTGTCCACCCCAATATCCAACAAGATTTGCTCATGGGTGGAAGCACAGTAAGCCCCCCCAAAATTGTAATCACACGTATAATCTTTTTGCAATTAAATGTTTTGGTAATGTATGGACATCACATCTTGGAGTATTTTGGTTTGTTTTAAGTATATTTGGTTAGCTTTAGATTTCATATAATCAATTATTTTGAAAAAATCAACAAACATTGAAAATTTTGAATGTTTGGAGTATATTCATGACAAATTAATATTTGTCACAAAGTTTGAAATTTAAATATATATACTTCAAAACTAAGGTTGTGGATGGAATTTTTGGGTGAATTTTTTTATGGTGTATGATATTGATATACATAAATTAAATCTAGGACAATTTAAAAATTTAAAGTTTTTGGATGAAATTTCATTCAAAAAATGTGTTTTTTTGCATTTGTTTAGTAATGAATGCATAATAATATTTTTTTTAAAGAAAAAACCACAACCATATAAAAAGGAGGAGATTTTATAAATGGTCATTGTGTTATTTTTTCAATTTTCTTTTGTTTGGTAATGTTTCATGAATCATAAACACGAAGCCCTATGGTCATTGAAAAACTATAAATTATACACTCTGTAATATACACTCTATGTATATTAATTTTATCCAATCCTCCTCATCTAATCATTGGATCAAAATTAATTTTGACTCAAAATGAACTTTGAACTCAAAAATGTTGTGGAAATTTTTAAAGTTTTTTACTTGTGTTTAGGATAACCAAAGGATGCCATCAAGATTTTAGCTTATTGTGTACTATAATACTTGTTATACATCACCTTTTTTTAACAAAAGTGGCTCACCTTTAGTGTGTTTTCACCCTCATGCACTTTAAAATACAAGGACAAATGTCAAAACCTAATAATTTGTGATGACAAGGTTAGAATTAAATTCAACCAAGGAAACAAAGTTATAATTGTGTGATGAGGTGCAAATGAAATTACATTTTTAGCAAATGATTTTCTCCCATCACCCATTTGATTAGGTGGGATTGATTGAACTAAAAATCAAGTTGGGTAATTGGTGATTATGGCATTAACTAAGCTTGTTCTTGTTGATTAATCTCCATAAATGAAGAAGAATAGCCCCATAAATAAAAAACCAAGGATGGGGACCCATCCACAAGAAGTACAAGGTCAATAAAATCATGAGGACACAAATCATGGACACTATAAATACACTATTAAATAAAGGATTGTAAATTTAAAAGGCCACCATTAATACATTAATAAATAGATTATTATAAACTAAAACCGACGTCTTTTGCCAAAAATTAGTTAGTGACAGAGGTGCACTTGTTATGATGTGCAAAAGAAATGAAAAATGTTCGTCAAACGTGGCAACACAAGGAATAATTGCAATGGCCTATGCATGCTAAAAACTATGGACACATGTTGTCAATAGTAAGAAATAAACATAAGGGGAATTTAAAAAGACTACCAATGATGAACTATAGTGGCCTAAACACAAAAAATAAAAAATGAATCAAAATGAGAATGAAGAGAACCATGAGTTTTTATGGAAAATGGAATGAAATCATTTCCTACTATGCTTTCCACATATGATCATGTCCTCTCTTGAGCGGTGATTATCGTTCCATGTGTTGTTGTGGATGGTGCACATTGTACCATATCCTGACGATTTGGATTAAAAATGACATTAACACTTGAGAATGATTTTTGGTGATAAGCATATTAATTTATCTTTTCATGTGGAAGGGGAAAAGGTGGGAAACCTTTCTTTGACGTATGTGTGTTCCATTTTCCAAAACAATAGTTGCGATAATGTTTTAGAAGGTATCATAGGATGTAATACACTAATTCCTACATGGGCATTGAAGCAAATGAATACCCAAATCATCAATGGTATGTTCACACTAACAATGTGAAAGATGTGCAACTATAGGATGTGGCATGCCAAAGCATGTATGTAACACTATAAGGATGTGAATTGAAGACAAACAAAATGCAAGTGTAGTAGAACGAAGTATTCACCAAATGGCCACTATGGGACTTGCACAAGATTGGAAACATGCTCATGTGGCATCATAGGGAACATCAACTAAAAAATCTTATTCATGTAGTCAATTTGTCAAAGAAACATGTTAGTGAGGATATGACTATACCACAAGATTCTAAAAAGGGGGGACGTGAAAATGGACAATTTGAAATAAAAATGTTTGGGTATCTTGTAGTGTCAACAAGAAGGGAAAAATGTTTGTTTACATATGTGCCATGACATCAAGAATAATAAAATGACCATCTTGTTATAAACAAATGATCAAGAATGATCAAAGCCCAACATCCCAAGGAGGCGAGGGCAACAAGTTGAACCACTAAAGGAAGGTCAAGCACCTCCCTCAAGAAGCAGGTAAAATGATTTATCAACAAGCCAAATGAACCATTGTTATGCCAAAAGATCCCAACCCAATAACTTTTCCAACGTAACCATGGTATGTGAATCAAACTTGGCATAATGTTACAAGATACCTATAAATGAGAAAATGATAAATAGTAAATAGCATGGTCATTGGGCATATCAAAACAAAAGCATTGCATAGGTTACATGTGGATCTACAAACATAGGAGGCTAGCTATGGTGTTGAAGTCCTCTTAAAATGCCTATGCAACGAAGGACTTCACAAATGGCATAAAACCGATTGGTGCATTTAGAATATAAAAACTTGTGTTGGGTATAAAAAAACATGGAAGAAGTGAAATGGATAGGTCTAATATTTGTGGACACCAAACTACACATTTTGCTAATTGAATGGAAAGTCTTAATGTTACAAACTTTGACTATAACCATAAAAATGTGAGTATTGCATTTGAGATAGGACCAACAATATGCATATCATTGACAAGTAAGAAAAAATCACAAGTAGGGCAAGCTAATGTAATAGGGTGAAAAACACAAAAATGTGCTAAATTGAATAATGTTTCACCCAAAGGATCCCCTTGTCGTGTACTAAACTTGAAAAAAACAACTATGAAATCCCTATGTTGAAAAGCCTACAAGAAATGTAATGGGGATGGGCTTGCATAAAATTGTTAAACAAATGGGGAAAACATATTCAAGGTATCAATAAAAATCATAACTCTTGAAAAATGATTGTTCATGATACAAAATTGAAAGCATTATAAATGTCCATTTGTAATACCACCCAATTTGGATGCAAATGCAACATAACGTGAACCTCATAGACCACCATTTCACACCCACCTTGTGTTGTCACACTAAATTGGTGAAGATTAAAATGTTTCACAAATGTATCCTTCATCTAAATGGCAAATGTGCAAGTGACCAATCGATAGGTCACCTTTCCAATCACAATAGGTCGAATGTTGTCAATTTACTTTTACAAAACTAGTAGTTGTAATACCAAAAGAAAACACAATACAAATGGGGGAACATGACCATAAGCAATGTGCCCACATACCTCAAAAATCAAAGGCACTCACAAAGTCATATGGGATAAAACAATCTTACATAAAAACTCATACACCATACCTAAAGGATCATTAGATGAAAAATGTAGTGAACATGCCAAAACAAAAATAAATGCCTCTCGATCTAAATCACATTTGTCTTTGGATTGGAATCATTGACAAAGGGGGGAGGTCGACATTTGTTGATAGGTGAAGAAGACAAAAAACTCTCATGGTTTCATTGAATTGGACCATTGATATGCTTAAAACTCTTGCACACACCATTCCCGCACACTCTCTTACATATGCAAATGCCCTATGCGTGATGCAATCATGCCAAAAAAAATGAAGAAGGATCTAAAACCATTTTGAAAAGTCTCCAAGAAACTAAAGCCTCTACTCTAATCATGGAGGAAGTTGAATCTTGGGAATGTCCTCTCTATCTTCACTCACATGTGTGGGTTGAAAGACTATATCTGATGACACCAAACAACAAGGGACTTATCCCTTGTGCTTTGTGTGCTAACCCAAGGTGCTAACCCATGGGTCTCCTTTTATCTCTCCAGCACCTTGGATTCTTCCTCTTCTTTTCTTTATAGTTTGAAGTGAACCAGTGTTGGGTGGTTCTTGATGTTTGGGAAAAACCTCCCATTTCTGTTTATAACAAAATTTAAATCAGTTGTGGTTCAACCAAGGAAAAGTAACCTAGAATTTGCTCTGGGTTCAGTTCTCACCTCCCCCCCATAACCCAAGAAAAAAATGGTTCCAGTCTGGTTCTAAATATCAGACCCAGTTCTAGGTGTCCTGGACCAAAACTGGTCGTTAACTGCTGGTTAGTCCCCAGTTCTAGTCCTTTTTCTTCAATAAAAAAACTTGATTTTAGTTTCAGTTCAGTTCTGGTTATGAACTTTTAAATAAGCAGCAAAGAACCATCACTTTTATAAAAATACATTTGACAAGTTTTTTTGAATTTATGAAGCTTGTGGTCATATCTTAAAATCAGCTCTTCAAATGTTTTAGAACCGTGGTCAAATATCAGAACTGGGTACTTGATTTTTTGAGAACCAGGGTGATATATAATTGAGAATCACCTTAAGAACTTTTGGGTATCCAGCTCCATTTCTGATAACCACCCAACACTAGTTTTTTGCACATCCAATGGGACATAGTCGTGATGTGAATGTAATGATCTAGCCACTAAAGCCTTCCAAGCTAATCCACATTCTTTTAGCATCATATCCAATGGGACATAGTCGTGATGTGAATGTAATGATCTAGCCACTAAAGCCTTCCAAGCTAATCCACATTCTTTTAGCATCATATCCAATGGGACATAGTCGTGACATGAATGTAATGATCTAGCCACTAAATCCTTCCAAGCTAGTCCACATTTTTTTAGCATTATATGCAACAGGATATATGCAGAATGTGAATGTAATGATCTAGCCACTAAGATTAGCTTGGATTTAAGTATGATGGTACTAGGCCCATCCCCCTAACGAACACAACAAGCCCAACCAGGTGAGCCAACATTCCATTGGGTGATAATGTGCTCTTCCAAGGCCTATTTTAGAGTGTAATCAATTTTAAATTGATGATTTACCTTTCAATCCCATTAAGAGTCATCAATTTAAAAAACCGCAAAACACAAGTAATGTGCCAAAACCCTACCTCATAAACATGAGGACCAGTTTGAGCTAAATCAGAAACTGATGTGCAAAAACTTCAAATTCGTGTTAAAAACTCCTTGGAATTTGCATGGAACAACATGTAAGTAGTAGTTCACTAAGGCAACCATTCAAAACAATTCAAGGCACCAAAATGAATAATCTCATTGGCCATATTTTTTTTCTTTGCATCTACAAACAAGTCTACAATATTTAAGTGTTAGTTTACTAAAGTTAACTGCTCAAATCAATTCAAGGCTCTCATTTTAACAATATAATTCCAATGATGAGTAATCAAAATTAGTATACAAGAGATTTTTTTGGAATCCTTCATATGGTTATCCATGGACCATTCCAAAGACAATTTCAGAAATAATTATCTCATTTTCAAGCTTAATTATTTCATTTCTTTCTTATAATTACTTCCTTTTCCTATTAATTTTCTTAATAACTATTTCCCACCTTTTCTAATAACTGCCTCCATTTTATAACTATCTCATTCTTTTTTCCTATCCACCAACATGAATATGAAAAAAAATATTAAAATGTATCTTTTTCATGTTAATAAAACTTATATTAATTTAAATTAAATTTAGTAGTGATATAAATAATGATGAATTATTGAAAACCATATGAAAACATTATAAGAAAGAAAGTTGATGGTCATTGATAGTGCGTAGCAATGCAGAGCTCAAATTGGTTTTATAAGGTTTGTTTTTCATCCCTTTGCACTATTCCTAGACCTTGCATCATATATTTTCACAAGCTTATAGTATAAGGAGTAATGGAATAGTAATTCATTACTTAACCGATTGTGTAATGGAATTTTTTTGCAAGGTAAAGCCTTGGGAGCAAGGCATTTATGGCCCTGGGTCCTAGGTATAAATGCCCTACTCCCAGCGCTTAATACTCTATGGAATTTTTTTCCAATGTTTGCAGAGGATCTTGCAACAAGATGCCTTGTACAACAGAGCACTTCCTTTTGCTGACTACCAAGAGGCAAACGAACTGTGCAAAGTTCAAACCCTTTTGTTTTCTTGTGGAGAGAGCATCAGTCTGCACCACCATTAACTAATGTAGGCCAAAGGCAAATAAATTCTTAGACTATCTCTCTGTACAGTCAGGTCTTTCCTTGATCTCTGTCCTGGGTTATAATGTGCATTATCTGACTGGAAATCTGCTTCCAAAGGTCTTTTCTTCCTGCAGTTTAATGAACATATATACAGGGCACCCATGTGCACATCTTGCACTCAATGCTTACAATCAAGAAAACCAAACAATTACTGCCAACTATCTCCTGGAGTACCTTTACTATTGCAGCAGTAATTAACTTATATTCAATAAATGCCATTTCTCCTCAAAATCAGTCGCTCACAGTGTTGAAAGTTCTGGAAGATGCTGGAATGGTAAAGATACTATGGTGTTTGTGCTGGTTGTTGTTGCACTTGAGTTGATTCAGTGTGTCAATTGGTGTTAATACCAGTGTTAATAAAGGCAATAAAAACCAAATGTTGAGCCTGGTAAAATGCTGCATATTAAGTGAGCGTAAATGGGCTATTCTTGTCCACTAGACCTGTGCTGGGCATGATTTCTCAATAGGAAGCTCCTGACAAACAGATAAAACATGAAACTTTGTCCAAGCAGACTAGTGGATAGAAAGTTACTTGCTCCACTTGAAAGCACTGGTTTTGGTTAGTGCAGAGACTGACCTGAATATACAGATTCAAAGATCGTGACACTCAGAAAGATCCAGTATTGTCACGAGTGCCTAGTATGCACCCATCAGGTCCTGAGAAGGAAGACAAAACGGTACAAATGGATTGGATCAACTTGAGCTGGTTACCCTAAATGTTTGTTTAGGGATAAGCAAACTAATGGTTGAAATGGGAAGCCCATTTTTGGGAATTCAGTTTGTTGGGTTCAGAGTTCAGACCTGCATCACTGATCGGAGTTCTGATCCACTGCCCACTAAGTGCCTTGGAAATATTGCCTGGCTTATATAGATTGAACACCCACAACTGCACAACCAAAAGAATGTCAAAATACACATGCAAGTATACTGCAATCGACATCTTCAATCTCTGATAGCGCTTAATCACTTATCAGTCTTTCCACCATCACTAAAAAGAACATGTGCAAAAACATAAGAGTTCTTCATTAGACTTATGGAAGAACTCAAACAGCTTATTAGTGAAGTCAGATCTTTCTTACCAGGATTTTGATTTTCTTGGCAGAGAGTAATGGCAGTGATGTCCATGACTAAGAGGTTCTTCAGTGCAACTTCTTGACATCAGACATGATTGAGCAGTGCAGCATTTTCATTCTTTCTTGGATCACTATTGTAAACTCCATCCACATTTGTTGCCTTCAACACAACTTCAGCATCAACGGCAACACATGATACAGGTGAAAATCACATGAAAATCTCATAGATCCTCAACATTGGAGCATTTTTTCAGAGGGATACAAGTCTACTATTGTACATATGAATGTTGTATGGCTGATAAATGAAGTGGGTTACCCAATAAGAAACTCAATTGATTGTTAAAACAGTGTCTCAGCAACTTCATCAGTTTGGCCCAAGCAAGACAAAAATAGAAGTGTTTTGCAGTACAAAAAGCTATTTGGCTGGTAAACGAAATAAAATTTCCTAAAGGCTGTCTACACCACACACATTGGAATTTCCACTCTCCATTGAGGCCTGTAAAGATACGACCATCGTGAACTGTTGCCATCATCCTGCCCAACACCCAATTCATCTACACTCTCACCACACATGAACTGATTTCAACAACAATTTCAAACAGAGTTTGCAGTTTCCATAACTTTCTTATGACTAAATCCTACTGTTGCTTCTCCAATATAAGCTCTCTAAAACAAATCCAACTTAGGTCACAAGATCATATGCCATTTTCCACTGTTATTCTGATCTGGGAGATAGGTTTAATAGGTATCAGATGCGCATCCAATATGGTCTTCTGATGCCTGATGCTGTGCCATGGCTTATATGACCTCACATAAATTACTCTTGCTCTGGTAATCAATTATACAACCCACACTATCCGACAAGCACGATCCTCATGTGATTTCCCATTCAATTTCACTGAATGCGAAAGACAATTGTTGGTGCATGTTGGACAAACAAACACCAGGGATTTCATGTGGTTTAATCAAAGACCATATTTCAACTGCAAGACGAAATTGATTGTCGCCACCTCTTTTGCAATTGAGATCGTAATCTGTTACACCACCCGGAGCAAGAAACTTACAAGATCAGTGAAAGGATGAGGGGAAATTACACCAAAGGAGTACAGTGGAATGGAAATCCGTGTGCAGTAGATAAATTAGAAAGAAGAGTATAAAACATTAATGTAATATAGTTGCTTCTGTTGCCGATTCTGCCCTCAAGGAGGGAGGACTCTCAGGCCGGGACTGGATTTCCACTTTTGACGAAACCTTGTTGACTAAACTTCGACCAGTACTAAAAAGGATTTGTTCGATCGCTGTACTACAGACTAGAATGAAGATACCAGAGCTTCAACCGGCCGCGATCGACCAAATGCAACGTCGTCGTAACCACTGGTTCGATGATGATAATGATAAGGATGCCGAAGGGACAGAGGAAAAGATGAGATGAGATTACAACAGGAGCTTTGAAAGCAAAAAGACTTGCATCAAGAAGAGTTGATGATATTACCTCTTCCTTGCTCAAGAACCTTTCTCTTCCAACATATTACCAACAGACGAAGCTGGGAGAGTCCGTCGAGTAGTCCCCTTCCTCTCTTTCTTTCGTGTGAAAAACAGTCCCGTACTCGAGTTCGCAAGCACGAGATTCTGCTGCGAAGATTGAAAAGATTGTTCAGCAAAATTTGAAAAAGCAATTCAGCAACAAAAAGAAAGAAAAAAGTTCCTGCATCACAATACTCCACAGAGTTTTTTCTGCTGCAATTTGGACTTAGAAATCCACGAAAGAAGTGAGATTTCTGTGGTGGATTTCCAAGCTCAAAGTGGGAGTGCACATCGCGCACAGAAAGCAAGAGCATCCGAAATGGGAAGGAATGGCGGGAAGGACGGCACGACGACGACGACGACGACGACGCACGTCAGGTGTCTTTTACTCAGGGCATTGTTCTTTCTCCTTGGACGGGAGAGATGTAATTAGAAATTCAAATCCGGAGGCCAGAAGAATGACACGTGGAAAAAGACCTAAAGACGATATTACGTAAAGATATTTCTACCCAATCCGGTAGATATTGGGATAACGTGTGCTGCTGGTGCTGCTATTGGGAACAAGATTGGAAAGCCATCGGGGATTTTGGGGAACAAATTTAAGAACGTAATAAATAACCTCTGGGAACTTCTTTCTTGAACGTCAACTCATAGGGTAAAATATTACATTAAAAAAAACCAAAATTTTTAAAAAAAAAATTAGCATTTAAAAATATGTGTCAGGTGAATTTTTTTTGCTTCATTATTTTGAATTTATCCACCCATGAAAAAATGTGTTTAGATTAAAAAAAAACACACACACAAGTTGCTAGGGATGTCATTTTTGAGGTTGGGTAGTGATGATATATTAATCATATTTGTAGACTTGTCATAGGCACAAAAATTACCATAGTAGGTACCTTGGCAACTTCAAACATGTTTGTTGAATAATTAATTAATTTTGAAATTCTCATTTTGACAATTTTTTTTGTTTTGATGATTCAAATTTTCCTTCACAAAAATTTGTTCTTTGAAAAATATTTTCTGAAATTTTTTATTTGTAAAAATTGTATAATTATTGGCAAAGCTATCATCAAGGTATTATGGTATCCATCAACCATAAAATCTCAACCTGCGTAAGGGATAAGATAAATTATAACAAAAAAGATATTAAATTTAAATCCAATCAAACACAAAACATTATTGAAAACAAGGGCACAAAATATGTGAATTTTTTTGAATTGAATGTTATGTGTAACATGAAACAAAAAGATTAATGGTGCATGCACGCTTTGTGGTACCTAACTAGGTGGCATCTAGGTATTATAATAACGTTAACTTAAAAGGTGTCAACACTAAAGTTAATATGGAATTTGATGTGTTAACTAGATGTTAAGTGAAATGTGTAACATCAAATGTTTAAAAAAATATCCTTCATTTTCAAAAATGCACAAAAGCTACAATGTTCAGTTGGTCACCCAAATTTCAAGCAAATAAGTCAATTGTAAGTTCAAGTTTTTCAACATCATTGTTGTGTGTCATCATGTTCCTCATCATCTCCAACTTAACAATAGACACAATCCCAACGTTGCCAAGCTTCAAGCAACACCAAAGGTTGTAGGAGATGGCTAAAGACAAAGGTAACCATGTTGAAAACAATAAAAACAAACTAAACTTGAAAAATCCAAGAATGCACTCAAAAGAATTTGAATGTTGTGAATTGAGAGCTTCAAGGAACTTGCCTTTGAATTTGAACATGGTGACAAAGATGCAAAACCATTCCCTCCTCATGCAAGTAGAGGTTTCAAATCACTTCATAATCAAGCACATGGAGGTAGGAGTAAGCAAGGGTTAAGGAGGCAAAATCTTGAGAGGAAAAAGGCCAATTTTTTCAAACATAATCACATTTGACTTTTGTGACAATGTTCCATGTAATGCAACTACACCAAACACCTACAACTTGTAAAGCGTCTACATCAAACACTTGCGACAACACTATGCACAAACCCTACTAGCCCAACTATGACTACCAAGTTTTTTTGTTAATACATGTGAAGATAGATGAAGTTTTGGTAGGGTTGGAGACTGTAAACCTAAAAGACCGATTTGAATCTACAACTTGAAAATGGAAAAAAATAACACATTTAGTGAATGGAGGTGAGCATGCAATTCAAGATTAGAATGTTATGGCTTATAAAGACAAATGAGGGGAAAATTATGGGGAGTTTAAAGGCATTTTCAACTACATGTCAAGCCTAGAAATAACACTAACTATTGGACCTTCATTCCACAAGGAAAAAAGACTGTCAACCTTCCAAAAAAAACTAACAAATTCATGTATGACATGATTGAGACATTTATGGGTACCCAAACCATGTTTTGTCACCCACACATTCAAGATATAATGTCAACTAATGAATATTTACACCTTAAGGGGGCAACCAAATCTTCAAACAGATCCCATGCAAAAATTTGAAAATCATGTTTCAATTGATGAATGTGACATAATTACGTCTATAATTCAAGTTCATGCAAGTCATAGATGTGCCCAATCAAATCCTTCATCATTTGTTTCACCTAGGACTAGCAATGCATAGCCTAAAACATCTACAACATTAATTGTTCCAAAATCAATTCCTACAAATATACAAACAACAAAAACTCTTCTGATTGGTACTATAAACTAGCCCATTGACTTGGGTTTCCAAGACTCTTTGAATGATCCCTAATGCAAGGTTATCACCAAATAAATAATTTGATTATTTAGTGAAAATTATCAATAAACCTTTCATTATTGGCAAACAAATTATTGGCAACTCTATAGTGAAGAAGAAATCATCTTTAATCAACAATGGAATGGTGGAGGCCATTGAGCATTAAAACAAAAGGTTGGTTGTTGCAATCAACAAAATCCACACATCAAATCTAAAAATTGAAGAATGTTAATCACATGCTCATGAAAAAATACAAGACAAACAAATATAATATTTTGAAATGATGGATGTGAAAATCAATTATATACAAAAGAATATGATGCAAATGATTAGCAAGCTAACACATGTCATGGGCATGATATATGGCAAGGGGAAACCAAATTCATCCCTTGACATAACTACTATAAGTAATATTGCTAATGTAGACCAAGGGTCCAAATAAAATCAGCTCATGTCTACACGATACTATAATGTGAATTGATTTAGAAAGGTAGGATATCCATGTTAAGGGGTGGAATTGTGATCCCTGATCATTATCATCCTTCAAGAAGTAAGACTAAGGGAACAAGCTGAACGCCTTATTATTCTAAAAATAAATTACCCTCATTTGCTTATTTTACTACAACTAATCAAGTAATAAATAAAAAGTCACACAAAGAGTAAAAGAAAGAAAGTAAGGTCTATTGTTTAATAATAGACCTACCATCCTGTTTGTAGGTTGTTCCAAAGGTGCTAAAAGAAGAAAATATAGAAAGGCAACATGGGACATGAGTATAACTAGATAGTGGCTATTCTCCAAGGCTATGCAATACCTTCAATGCCCTTAAATGTTGCCATGTGGATCTACAAGCCTCCCACAACTATTGTCCCACCTTAACAATGCATGCATACCCTTGGGTAACCTTACCTACCATTTGCAACACCCTGAAACACCTCCCCATGCTATTTACCATTTGTAGCAAACTACACCCACTTGTGGCCATTGCTTATCACCTACATTAGTCCCTTTGATCTATAGACTATTACCTTCAAATGTTCCCCCTCTTCCTATTGCCTCATATTGGCAATTACCTTCTTGTGGCAACCATTAATTTATTCTTCTAAAGGCTACCACTTAATATGCCCTCTTATTTTGTATACCAAAAGAAACACATAATTACCATGGAAAGGGGGCAACAACACCTTGTATAATTTTAAACTACACTACTTTCCACATCTCTTAGTAGAATAAATGCACACAAAACACATAAAAGTTCCTCAACCATTTTCCAATAAATCACACACAAATACACATACATTTCTTCACTACTTTCTCCTCTTTAATGTTATAACACACACTTCTCCAACAGAGTCCTCCATTCCAACAAGCAACTACAAAAGTTTCGAATGCCATAGATGTCCTCCAAAACCTCTTCTAATCCTCCTTCTCCACAAAACCACACAAGGCCCACATTGACCCCATGAAAATAAGGTTTGTATCTTAATCCCTTTGTAAAAATCTTTTAGATGATTGGGTAAATTACCCCCAACCACTCATTAACATGAACTATTTAATCCCACTAGCTTCACCCCTTTGGTAAAAGATGATAAGTCTACCACTAGTAATTATTAGTTATTAGGATGCCCATGGTATTAACTAGTCTAGGGATTTATACCCTTTAACAATCCATTTTATTTCAAGGATCTTCACTTTGCTTTCAAGTAGATGTAGATTTTTTTGCAAAAAAACTACTTAAATTACACAAGTTAAATTGAACTTGCACATACATGTGTGGACATTTGATTGTCATACCAAATTCTTATGTTGGAGAAGATATATTTCAAGTTGTTTTACATCACTCTTTTTGTAACACCTCCTTTTGAATTGTGTTAACGTTCTTATGTGCATTGTGTCTTTTTCTTTGTTGATTGCATCTTAAGCTTCTTGATCATTTTTTAGCATGGTATTGTTTTGCAACAACTTGTTATTCTTGTAGCAAATTCCATATGTGTTCCACATCAATCTCATGACGACTAAGGAGTAAGTTGTGTAATATAAGAAAAGTGATCAAATTCGGGACAATGGCAATGTTGATATTTATTTTCCCATGTTATTCACAAAACGTTTTCTTAAGAATCCCAAATGCATTTTTTATGACTAACCTCCTTCTTTTGTGCCTCATGTTGTACAAACTTTCAAGAATAATATGTTCTCCTTCTCTATGTTATTTGCCACAATAACAAAAGGTATCTTTTATCCCTTGGTAAATAAAGTGAAACATCCTTTTGACAACCTATTTCTATATTGAAAAGACCATTATGTTGTGTTTAATTTGAAGGCCTAGACTTTTTCAAGACCCTATAATCATTTACACTACCAAGGAGCCCAACAAAAATATCTATAAAATGCATTCTATCATTAACAAGGTATGCTTGACAAACAACATAACACCCCTCAAATTTACAATAGAAATAATCCTCATTAAATGGTCTAATAAGCTTCACAATGCAAAAATGTGTTCCATATATTGTTCCTTGTACACCAATGTACTATAAAAAGCTTTGAAACCATGCATGACAACTTCCATCTTATCACCAATTGGTTAGGAAATTAGTTTTAAAAACATGACACTGACTATAGCAACAACCTTTCAAATTACCAAATACATTGTTGATTGACCAACATCAAAAAGTTCACTACATGGCAATAGGTAACAACCTTGGGCAAGCTTATACAAAACACAAACAACATGAACTTCAACATGAATAACAAGTTTGTATATAATATCTTCTTTGCTAATGTGAATTTCTACCTAATTAAAAATGTTAAACAAAGTTTGTTTCTTCATCAAGTCAGCCAAGGTCTACCCATCCTACTCCTTTTGCAACACCTCGCACAGGCTTCTGGGTGGCTGCTTGCGCCTGCGCCTCTGTGTTGCCTCTTATGCGCGTCTTAAGGTGAAGCGTTGCTATAACACCCAACTGTTGCGTGACCCCAATAACATGAAGCCTTCCGTTTGGTGGTGAACAATTATTTTGCCCCTCTCCTTAGGCTGAAGTCTACCTGTGTTGAAGAACATTATGGGTTGGGTTGCACTGCTCTTTGTCATGTGGCTAGGGAGGTGATAAGGCTTCATCCGTGTCGGCACCAAGGTTGTGGCGTTTTAGTAAGGGTACCCGTTCCCTCTTCGTTGCCAAGTGCATGACGGTAATTGCTGTTGTCGCGCACCCCACGTCCGTTGCCTGCGCTAAGGTGCAAGTTCTTAAGTGTAGCATGGCAGCAGCTATGTTAACGGATGCGAAGTCTAAACTGCACAGCAACAGGCTGGCCATTCAGGGTAAGGTGCAGGTTGGGCACTCTTTTGAGGCCTACCACCTGGCCAAGCGGCTTGTAGAACAGCACAATGGTCGACAATTTATTCGTTAAGCGCCCCTCTTTTCGTCCTCAAGCGTCCTTGGAGGGCATTGAAGCCAAGGTAGAAGAGGCCCGTGCCTTCCTAAAACAACTCTATAACTGCGCTCCCTTAGTTGCCCTGCCGGTTTGCAAACCCCCCACCTACTTTCTTCAACCCCCTAAGCCTCCCCCGAGCCCCCTCCCGCTAGCTTTTTCCCTTCTAGGGGACCTCACCCCTTCAAACCTCCAACTTGCCCAATGCCTGCAGTATCTACTAGCCCCTAATCGCTCGCTAAGGTTGTAGCTACGTTGTGCTCCCTTAGTAACAATAAGGCTCCTAGGGCAAATGGAGTTATAGCAGAGCTCTTGAAGTTTGGGGGGCCTGATGCACTACACTGGCTACACTTGTTGATCATTGCGGTGTGGGAGTCAAGTGCGGTGCCCTCCCAATGGAAGTGTGTTTGCATTGTGTCGTTGCACAAGGATGGCCAGCACATCATGGCATTAGCTTGCTAGATGTTTGTGGCAAGGTGTACATTGCCGTGCTGCGCTAGCACATGCAACCCGCTATGGAAGCAATCCTAGGCAAATTGCAGATGGGCTTTCGTTCAGTTCGCGCCACCACTGATGCCATTTGGGTGTTTCGTAACCTTATTGAAAGGAGCATCACCCTACATCGCCCCCTTTTCCTTTGTTTTGTTGAGCTCAAGAAGGCCTATGATAGCGTAAATAAGGAGGCCCTACGGTTTGCTATTACATAGCAGGGCATTCCGAGCAAGCTGGTGGGGTTGCTAGCAAACATGCATCAAAAAACTCACGCCACAATTAAGGCCTTTGGGGTTGAGTCAGTGGTGTTTGACATCCATGGTGGGGTTTGCCAAGGCTGTAACATAGTGCTAACCCTCTTTAATATCTACCTAGATTTTGTTACCAAGCGGGCCTCAACTGCACTGGGTGCTAAGGTGGGGGTCAGGGTGGCCTTCAAGCACGTCGGCAAGTAGTTTTTTACTAATGCTCAACATATGGACTCCATCACTTGGATTAACTTGTTGCTTTATGTAGATGACATGGTGCTAATTGCGGATTTTGTAGACCAGGTGGTGGCTACTTTGTAGTAACTAGAGGTAAAAATGCAATAGTGGGGGTTGATCATCAGCGTGCCCAAAACTAAGCTCATGTGCGTGTGTGCCGAGGGCAAAGCACCACCCCTCCCCTCCGTGGCCTTGCGAGGGGAGGTGGTGGAGTGGGTCTCTAAGTCAAGTATCTAGGCACCGTAATGTCTTCCTCTAAGGACATTTTAGCTAAAGTGCAGGCTAGGGTGGTGAAAGCTATTAGCACATTTGCCTTGTTCAAGCCCATCCTACTTAACAAGGCAATCAATCTAGGCACTCAAATGGTGTTCTATATGGCATTCATTCCCCTTACCCTTACATTTGGGTGTGAATGTTGGGCCCTAAAGCCAGCCATGGCTAGCCACCTTGAGGCCACACAAATGTTTTTCTTGTGTTCTATGTTGGGGGTCAACCTGTTGGACAAGATCTACAATGTTGAGGTTTTGCGGCGTTGCGATGTGTTATCCATTGTACATACTATCAGTTGATAGTGGATGCGATGGCTAGGTCACTTGGCCCACATGGAGCCTAGCAGGCTGCCCAAGCAGATTTTTCAAGGCAAACTTCCTAAGGGCAAGAGGGGTCGAGGGAGGCCTCCAACATCTATCTAGAAGGGGTACAAGGATGATGTAGCTTCCACGTCCACATTGGGGGGTGGACATGCAACCAGGGAAGGCCAGATGTTTTGGGATAGCGCCCAGGACAAGGCAGTTTGGAAAGGCATGATCAACGCAACATGGGCCACTAAAGCCAACCGAGGCAAGCCGAGGCTGGCGGGTGTTATAGGGTGCAGCTCTGAACTACTCCCTAATGGGCACCCAAGTGTAATTGATTGAATGATTGATTTGGAAGTTGTTAAATTGATGTTCATCTTCATATTTTGTGATATAGTTGACCTTGGTCTTACTCGATAACCAAGTTCTTTACTAAGCACTTTAAAGCTACAAGTAACACAACGATGATGGAGATAAATTGCAAAGTAGAAAAATTGCATATTGATTGCAACGAAAATGTTAAATTCAAAATTTGTTGTAATAAAAAATGGAATTTCATGAATCAAATAGATTGATTATAACATGTTAATCGACAACACAAAAAAACCAACAAAAATAACAATTTCTTCATTGTCTTCCATTTAGATGATGACCTTTTAGGAAATGAATGATGATCACATAGAAGCTACACAAAACAACAATCACAAACTTCACAAAAATCAAAAATTAAAACACAAGCTTCACAAAACTCAAAACTCTTTGTTCAAGCTTGAAGAGTGTGGATAAACATAATTGCACATAAAGGTTTTTAAAGAGACTAAAACTTTGTAGAGGCGATCTTTGAGGTGTGAAGAGTGTAGAGACACATAGTTGCACAAATAGCTTCACAAAGATAGTATCTTTGAGGCCTAAAAAACACAAAGAAACACAAAGAACTTCATAGAGACCAACTTCACATAGGTAATCTTTGAAGCATGAAAAACATGAAGAAACATAATTGTAAATCTTTTTCTTTCACAAAAACAACAATTTTGCAAAAGTTGTGTAAAAAATTACACGAAAACTTTATAAAGAGCTACACAAAAACTACACAAAGAATGAAAAGCAACATAAAGAGTTACATAGAGAATGTGAACAACAAAGAAAAGAGGAATGATTTTGGAATAATGAATAAATGTTGAAAGGTGGGGTGGGGAGTGACATTGGTTGGTGTCAAAGAGTGGTGCACAAGAATCATGATGCATCATGAAGATACCACCTAATGATAGGTCTTTGTAACACATACAATATCATGATATACATGTTAAGAACACCTAAAAATATTCTACTACATGTAAATGCTAATGGGTATAAGTTACCACTAGTTTAGTTACTTAATGTTGATGATGAATTAGTACCTAGTTATTAATTCGGTGAGTTGATTATTTAGTTAGAGGTGTTAAGCACTAACATTTTAGTTTTCTGAACACTAGGAATGGAGGATGCATAAGACAACAAAGTTATTCTTAAAATAACCCTACCTTTGGGCCTTTTTTCATCTTGAAACATTTTTTTAACCCTAAATATTGATTATTTTCAAAATGAAAAAATATTCACTAAAAGAAACTTTCAAATGTTAAATGTAAACATTTATTGCATAGAATTCAAAACATTTGTTGAATAAATAGTTATAATAATAGAAAAATGAATGCAAATTAAATCATTTTTTCTTAAATTTATCTTAAATAAAGTGATTTCTTTAAAAGAAAAAAAAAAGAAAATAAGTGACAAAATATGTCCGAAATTTTAAAAAGGGGCATTCAAAATGCTGAAAGGAAGGTAAAACGTCATCTCAAAAGTATTGGTATGCAATCCTTTCATTTATTTATTGGATGTCATTTTAACATGGATTTACCAATGTTGTGTTATTAGTTGAATTTTCAAAGAATTGTTAGTTTTGATTTTTTACCACTAAAAATGATAGAGATTGTTTTGATGGCATGTGAATGGAAATATTGTCCATTTGTTGGTTGTGCCCTAGAAAATTAGAAAGGCAATATTAGCCTAGAACAAAATAATTTGATTGTTCTTGCCTACTAAGGCAAGAAGGATATTGTGTTTAGATTCATTATAGAGCATAGTAGCTTAAAGGATTTTGGCCCCTAGGTAATAATAGGTCTATTTTCATATGAGGATTTTTGAAAGATGATATTTTGGCTTGTGTTGAAACTTGAGATTAGTTATAGAGTTATAATATCTTGAAGGATTTTGGTTTTTTTTAAAGGATTTTTTGAAGATTATATTCTTGCATGGTGAAATATTTGAGTTTCCATAATTCTTCTTTTGCCTTAAGATACTTTTAAATGTAAATGGCAAGGCCATAGTGTGAAACACCCCTTGTTGGATAATAATATGAGTGAAATTTGAGACTAGCCTAACATGAACTAGTTTTGAATTGAATCCACCACATGCAGTGTGGTTATTAATGTGAACACAAGTTTGAAAGCTTTTAACTTAGGTTTTATATTCTAATTATGAATTTATTCTTTCGAACAACAAACTAACCTATCTATGAAAAAAGACATTTTTTTAGTTTTGTTTGTTGCATTGAAATCTCCCAAATCAAGGTGCCTTTTGTTATGGTCTTGATATCATTGCAAAGCCATTTATGAGTAGGGTAGCATCCAATTTATTTCATAGTGAATTTCCATTCATCATGGAAAAGTTATTGAATATTAATAATTTTTTCATTGAAAGTTCATTTAAATGAATTTTTTTTTTTATAGGGCAATGTGGGCACTCTTTTGCTATTATTCTTGGAAAACCTTCAATGAGTAAAGATTAAATGAAGATGATTTGAAATTTTTTAGACCTAAGATGTGACAAATGTTGAATTTGGAATAATTTTTGTCATGAAAATTTCAATTAAATTACAAAAAATATTTATCCTTCTTTCTTTTTTCTCAATTTTTTTTTCCCTTGTTATTTTTATCATCTTTGTTATTTTTTTCCAAGGAGGATGTGTTTCATCCTTCATTATTTTTCCTTGTTTTGTTTTCTTTTGCAATTTACTTTCTTTTTTCCTTTTCAATTTTTTTCCTTTTTTTTTTCCTATGGTTATTTTTTTCTCTTTTTTAACTTTTCTTTCTCCTTAGAAGACATTGTCATCCTCCTTAATCATAATCCTCTTTCCTTTTTCTTTTTTTTTTGGTTCCTTGTTTTTTTTTTCCTTTATTGATTTAAATTTTATTTTTTTCAAGTAGGATGTGATCCACCTAGGCTATGATGATGGATGATATTTAAAAGGATAAAATGAAAATGAAATTTTTAAAATATTTTTTAAAAAATGTTGAAAAGGATTAAGAGGTTAAATTGCGGATTAAGAAGTTAATTTGAAGAAGCTCAAAAACTTTACTAAAAAAATTTTAATTAAAAATGAGTCAATTCAATATGGCATTCATTGTGTTTGTAATGACAAATTTGGGAGTTATGGGAGTTTTTGTACAAAATGGTGTTTAAGTTTAAACTTTTTTTGAAATCATGTTTTCATCATGTTTTGATTCATTAAACTCCACCACATCTTGTAAAGTATTGGGTCATCAAAATTAAGTAAGCACATTCAGTTCTTGTGAAGAAAATATGGTAATGATTTGACTTAGGATTTTGTAATTGATCAAATTTCAAATCGTCTAAGAAATAAACTTCTAGCTTGCACCATCTTTACTGATTTTTGAAGCACAAAGTAGAAGAAGAAATTAGGTTCAATAGGGAACTTGTAATTGCAAATTTCCTCCCCTCTTGTGTTTTTCCTTGGTTTTATTCCTCTTGTTTATTGGGGTTAACTTCATGCTCAATTTAACTCCATTTTGTAATTATTTGAGTTTTGTTTCACGTACCCTCGTTTGTTTTGCAAGATTCCTTGAGCCATCTAAGATGAAGTCAGGCATGTTTTCTACTTACCCCTTAATCAAATTGTTTGAAATCCGATGGACGAATTAACTTAATTCGTTTTCCTCTTATTGCCTAGTTGGTGTTTGTGTTATATTTGAGGAGGTCATTTAGGTCAATGAGAGGTTTCTACTTGCTTTAGGAGGTTTATGATGGGCAACTAGTCTTTTCTTCAAGAGGAATCTTCACGTGCCTCTTGTGCACCTCGTTTTTTCCACTCATGGGAAGACTTTTCGACCACTCATCTTTGGCGATGTTTAATTTTAGGGAAAGCCAATGAATATAATTGTGCAACTAGAACTCTCTAACCCATGACGCTAGCTATTCTTTTGGAGGACATCATTGTTACCTTACGCTAATTGCAACCCCCCCCCCCCCCCCCCCCC
>Ga0209611_10003151_pt1 | contig 28838 bp, 29 predicted proteins | sample S1TSphgellanicum_3_FD_187693 | JGI IMG/M metagenome (GOLD analysis project Ga0209611, IMG submission 187693) | Host-associated microbial communities from peat moss isolated from Minnesota, USA - S1T2_Fc - Sphagnum magellanicum MG (SPAdes) (version 2) | ecosystem: Host-associated > Plants > Peat...
CTGTACAAGGGATACAAGCTTTAGATCCAAACGACAATTATTGCCCCAAACAACCCATTTTCCAAAATACCGCCCAATGCCATCGCTCTATAGTGATGCAGAAATTACGGTGGGAGCCAATGTCTACTATTCAGAAAAAAGCCCAGAATTAGCCCACCAAGAGGATTTGAGAGATAGAAGCCAAATTCATTCACGGGTATTGGGTTTTAATCCACCTGGAATACTTGCCGATTTAGCTACTAACAGACCATCTGAAGTTCAAACCAGTGAAATTCGGCTCAATTAAATAACACACTGGATTTTTAACTTCCTTATAAAACCACATTGAGTAAAATCCCCAGTAAGAACCAAGTTCAAGCATTACAGCATTAGGTTTCATATACTTCAGTACTTCTTGAAAGCGTCTTTCTTCTTGTGGCTTGTGAACCCTAGCTACGCCTAAAGTAAATTTTGACAAAGCTAGTTTAACTGTTACTAAGATGTGTTGGCAAGTAATTATTGTTCTTCCTTTGGTACATTTTATGCTAAATTGATGAGTCGATGGGAATAAACTCTTAACAGATAACAGTGGCAATATCTTAATTTTCGAGTTTTTTTAAAACATTAATAATCATCTCGCTTCTCTATTTTAAATAAGTACTTTTTCAAGAAGTCTGCATGTTAAAATCACTATAGATAAATCGCATAGTACCTGCTATACAAGGAAAACCGCACTTATTTATGCATATTATTTCGCATAGCATAACAAGTAAGGTAGAGCCAACATCTCTCAACCATTCATTACTATGACTGGTCAGTAAAAAACTTATAGGGTGCGTGTTACAGCAACAAGCTGTTGTGCATAAAACAGAGCAAAGCCATGCGAGCAAAATTGTCATAAAAGTTGACGAAAACCCAGATTGGACAGATGCTCAAATAGCCTAAGAAATACGGTGTTCATCAGGACTTGTAGGTAAGTGGCATAAACTTTGGTGTCAACCCCAGAGTTGGGAAGAAGCACCACGTCCTGGTCGTCCTTGTCTGTTCGAATTCTACTTTTTTACCATAAAATATACGGAAGAACCTATCATGTTTTACAACATATTGTCACTATAGGAATCCTATTTGATTTTTGAAGAAAACTCCGTACACCTGTACTCCTCTTTCCTGTGAAGAGTTAAGAGTTCCCTACCTACACAGATCATTCCTCGCCCATCAAACCGGATTTATATATAGGGTCTGCTGAAAAACTCCACTAAGCGAATCTAGATGCCACACAGTGCAAAAAATGGGAGCAACGGAAGTTATTTCTCCGATTCAACCCCAGATTTTCCACCCATGTGCAGGCATTTTAGGACTCTAAATGCCTGCACTTGTTTGGGCTAAAAACGATTGAAACCCCTACCCTAAATAGGTTTTATCCTTATCAGCAAGCCCTATATAAATTAAGTGTAACATCCAATAATTTAAATATGCTGACGAACAAACTTAATCACATCTGGTAATCCTAATTTAGTTTTCAAGTTAGTAAAAATAAAAGGTTTATCACCCCGCATTTTCTTCGCATCCCGTTCCATCACGTTTAAATCTGCCCCCACATAGGGAGCCAGGTCAATTTTATTTATTACTAATAAATCAGATTTAGTAATTCCAGGTCCACCTTTGCGGGGAATTTTATCCCCGGCTGCTACATCAATCACGTATATCGTTAAATCCACCAACTCCGGACTAAAAGTAGCCGCTAAATTATCTCCTCCACTTTCCAAAAATACCAAATCTAAATTACTAAATTGTTCCTCTAACTGTTCAATAGCAGCCAAATTCATCGAAGCATCTTCACGGATAGCAGTGTGGGGACAGCCACCAGTTTCCACACCTAAAATACGATCGCTTGCCAATGCCTGAGACCGCACTAAGAATTGGGCATCTTCTTGGGTATAGATATCATTGGTCACCACTGCAATCTGATACTGATCGCGCAAAGCCTTACACAAAGCATCTACTAAAGCAGTCTTGCCTGAACCTACTGGTCCTGCAACCCCGACTCGAAAAGTGTTCATAGGTGATTGGGAGAACAGATCAATCTCTCCCTTAATCTAACTAACATTCCGCAGCTTAAAGCGTTGAGAGATAGTCTTTTATCAAAAGCCACCAATATTACTGTTGTAAAAACAACCATATACGAAATAGCTATTAAGTAATCGAACAAAATTAATTACACAAAAATTTGGGCTGAAATCCTTGATTAGCAAAGAATTAGTCAATAACTAATATGTAATTAATTCTGTCCAGATACTTACTAGCTCCTAAACAACCTTGTATACTGGATTTCATGCTGCATACTTGCTAAAGATAAACCCCAACTACAACAGCCAAGTTCATCATCCTCTAAAGCCATAATTTCTATGGTGGTGGTGCTGAATAATTCTTGTAAATCTAGCAATAACTCCTGTCCTGCGGTTTGTCCCAGGGGAATCAGCTTGATTCCCGCCGTAATTAAATTAGTTGCCCAACTGTGTAAATATCCTAATAAAGCAGCTTGGATACTAATTTCCCAGTGGGCAGTCGCAATCCCAAAAGCGATCGCATAATTACAAGGACTAGCCACAGCCTTAACTAAAGGCAAGACATCGGGTTGTAGTTTACCCAACAGTTGGAGGAGCGATCGCCCCATTTGCCAGCTAGAGTTGCGTAACTCCGTTGTCTCCCTCGTGGCAGATAACCACAGATTCCATTGACAAAGTGTATTTACATCCCGCACCTGAGCTGCTTGCCAAGCTCTGACCATCACTGCGCCATCTAAGCGAATTGTCCCATAAATTAGTTCCGCCTCCAACCAGTTTTTGAGACTTGTTTGATTAGCAACTACCCCAGTTTCTACCAATGTTTCTAAGCCTTCGGAATAGCTATATGCTCCCACAGGCAAGGAAGAGCTTGTCAACTGCAAAATAGATAATAGCTGGTTATTAGTGAGGGTGATGGTAGTAAGCATACGCTCCTAATTCTGGGTGAAAGGGGACAATTTCAGCTTTAATTTCTAGTCCCATGTGGGTAAGCATTCCCTGTAAAACCGAGTCTGGAGAAAGGCGTAAATAAGTTGGGGTAATTTCTATAGGTATGTGGCGATTGCCCAAATGGTATGCTGCTCGGAGTAATAATAATGGTGTGTGGGCAAAGACAGTTAAAACAGGTTCTGGGTCGGCAATAATTCTGATCAAAGTCCGTTGGCTTTCATCTTGGAGTAAATCGCCATCGGATAACACCGTCCCCCTAGGTAGACGTAGAAGTACAACACCACCGTCCCCTGTTTCCCAAGAATGACGACTACGGGTACGTTCTTGGGCTGTGAGAGCTAAGGTAGAAGTTACCACAGCATCAGGGTTACGGGGTAGGCGTTCTGTAAATATGAGCATGATCTTCCAGGCTATGACACCCAATGCGACGCTACAATAGTAACCTAATGCTAGAAATTACTTAATTTATAATTAATTACACAAACTTTGGGCTGGAATCTTTTATCCAGTCTAGATAAGACTAGATATTAGTTTGTAAATATTTCTGTTCGGTTACTTAGAACAGATCAATCCCTCTTGTAATCCAAAATCCAAAATCTAAAATTAGCTTACCCCAGCACAGTTATCCCACTGAACAAGTAGTGCGCTTGACACTACAACATCGTGCCCCTATGATTTTAGCTGGAAGCAGGCTGAATCAGCTGAGTGCCAAAATTACTCACCAGTAAGTCTACCAGTCCTGAACCCTCTTGGACTGCTTGGTTAACAGGTTGATATCTTCTATTGTGCGCCTGGAAAACTTTTCACTGTCCAGTTAGTTATAAATCTGATGCAATACAATAAGCGCAAAAATGACAAAAATTCTCCACTTTACAGGATTTATTAAGGGAATAACCTATAAAACCTATTTGGTAGACGAATTAAAAGAGATTAGTTTAAATAAATTTGATATCAACCAAGCAAATACATTTGGATTAATTAAGTCTCCCACAACAGAAATTGCTTATTCGCAATGGGTATCACCTAAGAGAACTAGAAGTTACCCTTTTGCCAGGATTTACAACACATATAATGCTTCTAAAGTGATAACTATTATCCCAGTTATTAAAGATGAAGGGCAGGATGGAGATAGAGATAGAATTCAGTATTCAACCATTTCATGGATGAATTTACTCAATATTTATATTGTACTTGCTTATTATGAAACGGCGCAGAAAAGTAACAAAAGGGGACAAAGTAATAAGCAGAAATTAACCAACCAGCAATTTAATACGGAATTTGTCAAATCTCAAATTGATCAAATACTGGTATATCACCAGAGCGCTCTCCATTGGAATAAAAACTTATTTGAAGAAAGGTTTGTACAAATCTTTAAAAAAGCTCTAGATTGCTATGATTCCATTTCCAGAACAACTGGAGTAATGATTCACCCTCGACAGGGGATGGATAGCTATTTACAGAGAGTTATAGAGGAATTTGAGGAGTTTAAAGATATTTCTCTTAAAGGTTCCCAGCGCGCTAGTAAGAGAGAAGTTCTAACATCTCATAAACTGGAATATTTAATTGATGGACTAAAAGCTACTTTTAGTATAGAAAATTACTTAGGCGGAGTCTACTATTTAACTCCAGATGAAATATTTCACGAAAATGATATCTATATAATACAAGAGTCAAAAAATACTTCTAGAGAATCTTTGCCAAAGCTACCTGATATCCAAGATGGTTTATTCAAGTTAATATTATTTTCTAATCTAGATTCGTTAAGTCTCAATGGGGAAGCAGTATCCTTTATAACAAAGTTAAAATTAACTGGTAAAAACGTGATAGGCTCTATTGTGTTTCCAAATGTAGCAGCAACAGAGCTAGAATCTTTTTTTGCTGCTAATGTGAAAATTTTTAACAATAACCAAAAAGAAATAATTAGAAAACTCGCTGTAGAGGCTGAAGACAATCAAAAACTTAAAATAGAAGTGACCAGTAATTAGTACAAATATAGTTTTAAGTATATAATCATTCTATTATTTAAATTTATCAACGTTATTTGTCTCCACAATTATGATAAAAAGTCCATTACGTTACCCAGGTGGTAAGTCAAAAGCCATTAACCAAATAGCTGAATACTTACCAGATAGTTTTTCTGAGTTTCGAGAACCTTTTGTGGGTGGTGGTTCTGTCTTTATCTACTTAAAGCAAAAATTTCCTCACCTAAAAATCTGGATTAACGATTTAAACCGCGAGTTATTTCTATTTTGGAAATACAGTCAATCGCATCTACCTCAGCTAGTGGAAGAAATCCGTCATATTAAAAATAAATACAGAGATGGTAAATTACTATTTGAGGAATTAACTAGTGTAGATACCAGCAACTTATGTGATTTTGATAGAGGAGTACGCTTTTTTATTCTCAATCGAATTACTTTCTCTGGCACTGTAGAATCTGGAGGATTTTCTGACCAGGCGTTTCATCAACGCTTTACTTACTCGTCAATAGATCGGTTGGAGAAATTAGAAAAAATTTTTACACCAGATGTAAAGATTACTAATTTAGATTACAGTGAATTATTATCCGCTGACGGTCAAGATGTCTTTATCTTTTTAGATCCCCCTTATTTTGCTGCTACTAAATCCAAGCTGTATGGTAAAGATGGTAATTTACACACGTCTTTTGAGCATCGGAGATTTGCTGAATTTGTAACCAAATGTGATCACCGTTGGCTAATAACTTACGATGACTCACCGGAAATTAGAGAAAATTTTCCAGGTTCTTATCTCTTTGAATGGCAATTCCAGTATGGAATGAATAACTACAAACAAAGGAGTGCTGCCAAAGGTAAAGAGTTATTCATCACCAATTATCAAAGCGGTTAGGAGTTGAGTCGGAGGACCTAGGGTAGAATTATACCTGCTTGTGCCTTGTCAACTTCACCAGGATTTGATTCTAGGCTCAACTCATCTAAAATCCCTAAAACTTCCCGCTCAAAAGCTACTTGGGCACGATTGGTTTTACCGCCAATATATAAGTGATCGCCTGTTTGCAAAGCCCAAATCTGGGAGTGGGAAAAATAGCTCATCACCACACCCATCATCAACAAAGCAAACCCTGTATAGACAAGGGGAATCCCCGGGTCAACTTTAATTTGTAAGCCAGTACTACCCACTACAGCCAAAACCTTTAAAGTCACACCGTTGACTTGAGTAGACATCCCTGTCCGCACTGTATCAACTAGCTTACCAGCTGCATCATAGACCAATACCATACCCTGCAAGTCCTTAGCCAGGAGGACTACACCTTCACTTAAATCCGGCTTGATGGGAATCCATGTCCCCCAAATTCGTCCCTTATTTTCAGTCTTCAATTGGGCCATGGGAATTGAGAAAATCGGGCTATGATTAAATTGCACCTGTACACCGGCAATTCCCCAATCAGTTTGATAGAAAGTTACCCCGCGATAGCGTAAAGGCTGATTAACAAAAATCTTCTTATGGTCTACCTCTTGTTCCTGACTATTCAAGACAGATAAATCTGAATAAAACTGGTCAATACCCCCGGTGGGTGTGTAGTCAATCCAAAATCGATTAACCCTAACAGACCAATTTTTCAGTACTTCGCGGGATGCCCAAGGACCTGCATCGACAATATTTTTCACCTGAAAAGTATCACCACTGGCAACCATTTCCTGGGCCACAAATCCGGTCATCGCTCCCCAAATCCCCCCTAACAGAATTGTAACTATACCTATATGGACAATAATGGGGCCGATGCGCCCGACTATTCCCTTCCGGGCATAGAGGAGATTGGGTTCTTCTTGAAAAATTTTATACCGCTTTTTTGGTAGGATTAGGAGGAGAGAATTTACAGAACCAGTTTTTAATTCCGTACTCAAGGCCAATTTTTGAAACTGCCGAGGTTCTTTATAATACTGCCAATGATGGGCAACTTTTAAGGCTGGTAACTGTCGGGTAAAGGTACAGGCAGTGAGGCTAGTACCAAATAATACTAGTAAACCTAGAAACCACCAAGTACGGTACACATGGTCTAAACCTACAACCTGGATGACTTTCCAAGTGAGGAATCCAAAAAGAGCTGGATGTTCTGGGTAGTTAGCTTGGTAGAATCCTGGTGATTGACCTTGCTCAATTACAGTCCCAGTGATGCTGAAGAGGGCGATTAACAGCAACAGTGCGATCGCCAGTTGTAGATTTGTCAGTATGGGCAACAACTCTCGCTGTAGAAACCGCCCAGGTATTGACCACCAACTTAATTCTTTTGATGTTGTATTCACTCTTCTTTTGCAGCGTTAAATTTGCAAACCCCTTTTTATAGTAAGGGGTTTTTGGGTTCCTTAACAAGGCTCATTACTTATGGTTGACTCACATCTTGCACCAAGAAAATTTGATGTAATTTAATCACACAGTATGAATCACAAACCCTTGATTTAGGGAGAAAAATCTATAAAAATAAGGCAGCCTGATCGCGCATCTTAGGACAGCAGATGCAAGTCGAGCATTTAGGACGCAGCCTGAAGGAACTGTATTTACCCCTCAAAACATCTGACCTATATGCGGTAGAGTATCGTAAATGGCTAGATCAATTTGGATCTTCTTTGCCGTTTTACCAGGGGTATACTAGCTCAAAGTTGACAATTTCCCCATCAGAACCTGCTTTTAAAGGTAGATTGTATCACCATACTAGGATCTGTAGCTCTTGTAATCGAGCTTATCAGAACACAATCTTAGGGAAACAAATCTTGGTGGGGACTGCGATCACTCTAGTTATAATTACTGATAAATGTGGAATTTCACCTGTATTTGTTGCAGCTTCTCTATTAGCAGTAGCCCTAGCATTCTTGGCCCAGAAACTAAAAACTAAGTTTGAGCTAGGATAGTATTATGAAAGTTGCACTAGTAGCTGGGGGGACCCGTGGCATAGGCTTAGCTATTTCCCGTCACCTTGCCAAGGATGGGTTCAATTTAATCCTGGGGTATAATTCGCACCACCATGCTGCCCAGTTGGCAAAGCAGGAGTTAGAAAAGTATCAGGTTAAAGTAGTCACTGTAGCTGGTGATATCAAACAGCCGGAGACAACTGATGCTTTCTTTCAAGTAGTAGAGTCGGAGTTTAACGGTGAGCTAACTGCTTTTGTCCACCTGGCAGGCCATTTGATTGGAGCTAAACTACCTGGAGGATTTACCTTTGAGCAGTATAACGAAGCGCAAGAACTCTACCCAAAGGTTTTTCTCAGGTGCATGGAAAAGGCATTGAACTACATGCATGACGGTGAGGGTCGGGTAGTAGTCATGTCTGGTCACGGTGTACACGACCCCGGAAAAGTCTATGCCATGTTAGCCCCAGCTAAAGCAGCCCTAGAAGTTCTTGCCAAACACTACGCTTTAGCACTGGCACCACGGGGGATTACTATTAACGTTGTAGCACCAGGCTATATAAGAACTCAGGTATGGGACGAGGTTGTAGAGACAGTTCCTTACATTGACCAGGTACCATCTAAGGCTACGCCGATGGGGAGATGGGGACAACCCGATGATGTGGCGCCATTGGTAGCCTTCCTCTGTTCAGAAGGGAGTAGATTTATTACAGGACAGCATATTTATGTAGATGGTGGACTGGGTTTATCTTTATTTTGGAATATTCATCAGATAAGTCAGAATATGTAAAATAGAACAAAAACAACACAGCATACATCTGTTAATCAGGCATGAGGAATCCCCATAAATAAATTTAGGGGATTGAATCAGGACATAGCATTTCTGGCGCTACGTGTCTCGAAATCCAGATTTTTTGGTTTTTCATCAATAAATTGTCAGGATTCAGACCCTGTGGCATAGGGCAAAAAATATATTTTCCGACTCCAGCAAGAACTGCCCTCTACCCTGGAGCCTTTCTTTGGTAAAGTTCAGCATCTCTCCCATGTAATACACCGTAAATTTGGTACCCCAAAAAAACTGATGAAGCTTGCTACGCAAGGAAAATGATGCTTATCGGATGTTTAGAAACCAAGCTGAAGATGATCAATCTCTTAAAGAGGTTCTTCTGAAACTTTAACAGCTAGTTTTCCTATTTTGTTACCGTTAAATAGTTTAAGAATAGCCGATGGTGTATTTTCTAAACCTTCAACAATGTCTAAGGCATATTTAATTTTTCCTTCGTTAACCCATTGTCCAAGATCCTTAATTGCTTCGCCAAATCTGGAAAAATAATCAATAATAATAAACCCTTGTACTCGCGCTCGCTGCATGAGAATTTGGTTATAGTTGTAAGGTCCAGGAACAGGCTCAGTAAGATTATAAGTTGAAATCAAACCACACAGAGGAATACGTGCGTACAAGTTAATTTTGGTTAGCACAGCATCCAAAATGGCACCACCGACATTATCAAAATATACATCAATGCCATGAGGACATGATTTAGCTAATGCTGTTTCCAAATCTCCTGTTTTATAGTTTATAGCATCATCAAAGCCGAGTTCTTGTACAATCCAACGGCATTTTTCATCAGAGCCAGTTATACCAACTACACGACAACCCTTAATCTTGGCAATTTGTCCCACAACAGAGCCAACAGCTCCAGCTGCGGCTGATACAACAATAGTCTCCCCAGCTTTCGGTTGTCCGATATCTAAAAGTCCAAAATATGCTGTAAAACCTGTAGCACCTAAAGGTCCGACAAATGCAGCCAGTGGGCAGGGTAAAGGATGAGGTAGTTTGGTAATACCTAAACCAGTGTTACCCAAAGCCAGAGCATAATCTTGCCAACCAAGTACTCCGGAAATTAAATCCCCTGTGTGAAAATCAGAATTTTTTGACTTTTCTACTACACCAATTACAACACCGCGCATGACTTGCCCAATTTGAACTGGCGGCATATATTGTGGGCGATCACTCATCCAAATGCGATTGGTTGGATCTAGGGAAAGATAAACAGTGCGTACCAAAACTTCACCATCACTAGGCTCAGGAATCAGTTCTTCTCGGTACTCAAAATTACTAGCTGTAATATCACCAACCGGACGTGATGCTAAGCGAAACTGTCGATTTTTGTCTGTGTTCATATGTTTAATAAATTTATCAACAGAATATGTTTCATCAAATCTTAATTTTCTCTTCGGGTTGATTTCCATGTGCCCGCTAAAGGCGATCGCATCACGCCATCGGACCCATTGCCTCTACCTTATCTCCTATTTTCTAACTTGAAAATCAAACTTTGGCTCAAATCCAATATGAGTACGTGACTAGTGTGTTAATTCTGAACCATTTACCCCACAAGACTTCATGCACAAAATGTGTTGCTTACTGTAACTGTTCATATCCATCGGGAGCATGTCAACTTTGCAATTGAGTATTTATACTCATAGCTCAAAACGCTCTACATTCGGGCTTTCAACTACCTTATTCCCAAGGCACTCAAATTATGTACCTTCAAAAGTGACATGCTCTCTATCCATCTCTACTTCTCAAGAAGAAATCAAGGGTTTCGACGATTTGAGAGGGGGAGAGTGAAAAATTACAGTCTTATGTAAGTAAAATAAGACGTTTCTTCATCAATACCTTTGCCAATTTACGAGGGTGATTTGATGGTTCGATACCTATGAACTGCCAATGTTGCTGTAGCTTGGCAAAAACAATAAGTCCTAAGGGACTTCCAGAAATTAAATTATCCCAATTTATGGACTCGACACGACTGTTACTCCCTCTGCTCCCCTGGGAATTTGATATTTTTTTAGTTGGAAGTCCCTAAAAAAACCTTTTGGGAAACCTGAAAGGTTTTTTTTCGCGTATTACTCACGGTATAAGGGTTTTAGACTCCAATTTACCTTTTAGGCTAAATGCGTCTGTTTTTGCAGCAAAAATGTTTGATTTAATTTCGGCCTACTAGTGGTCAAAGCTGCTTCTTTGGACTTTGTATGATTTCTCTGAAGGAAAAGCGGTTAATATAGAAAAGTCAGTAATATAGGAATCCGGTTTGATTCGGAGAAATTGTTCACGTACCATGCAAGAAGCAAAAGGCAAGCTCCAAGGGGATTACAAAGAATTCAGTATACTGAGTTCATTTCAAAAATCAAGTAGGATTCCTATAGGACTTACGCATTGACAGGAAATACCAAATATGAGGTATGGGTTTCGGGCATTTTTACGTGATTTTTTGATAGCGCAGCGTGGCGTTAGCCATAAATTTTTGAGCGATAGGTATTTATCCCATAGGGTAGCGTGGCGCTAGCCATAGGTCATTCCTCAAAGCCTAAAACAACATAATTTCGTTCATACATATCATAGTCGATTTGTACAGTGCGTAACTCCTAAGTAAGATGTTTGATGGGGCGTATAGAGGGGGTGGAGGATACCTAAAGATAGAGGAGATAAGTCAGAAAGTTAGATAGCTTAACCGATAGTCAAGCCGGAAATCGTTTGTGGTAGAGAAAATGCTAGAAGTACTATCGGTATTGGAAAAACTAGATGTGCCATTGGGGAAGTGGAAACAGGACATAGCCACAGTCAGAGAAGCTCAGTCACTAACATCAATAGTCAGAGCATCATGGAAGCTAGGACTGGGAGTAGGCAAGGAAATTGTAGAACAAGAATTATCGAAGCGAGTACAGCAGCCAAACAACGGCAGTTAGCTCCCAAAGTGGTGTGGATGAGTGATGGGGGTAAGGGTTTTTGGCGTCTTTATCATCAATGCTTTGCTGCCACTGCCATCTTGGACTTTTACTGTGCTTGGTCGTACCACCAGATCCCAGCAATGGTTTAAGTGTTTACTATTATCTTCTTACACATCAATCGCATATCAACTATCAGCATTATAAGGAATTAGGCTTACCTTTGGGTATTGGTATGGTGGAAATTGCTGGTAAGTACCTGTCTAGGATTAATTACATATTACTTAGGGACTAATTCTTTACTAGGCAAGGATTTTAGCCTAAGTTTTTTGCCCTGTATGAAACCAAACCTCAATTGTTCCAGCCATCAATTCATCCCGTAAATATGCAAAGCCCTCTTTTCTGGCTTTTCCTCCGTGTCTCCCAACGTCCTGTTGGATGTTTATAAAAATTTACTGAATATCAGCTTTTTATTGTATGGTCAAGCGATCGCTCCGGGCGTCCCCTGCAGGCATTCAACGGGCTAAACGCGCCTTTGCCCTGAAGGGCTGGACTCAGGAAAACCTGGCAGGGGAGGTGAATTTAAAGACCCGTCAGCCCATCTGGCGATTTTTCACGGGGCAACCCGTTGATCGTCAGATTTTCTTAGAGATTTGTTCAATCCTTGATTTAGATTGGCGAGAGATTGCCCTTAATCCGCCCGTAGAATTTCCTGAACCGGGGGAGACTGTTGAGCCAACCCTTTTAAAAGATATTGATGCATTGGTGCAGTGGGTGCGATCGCAGCATCGGGACACCATTCAAAACCAGTGTGGTACCTTGCATCTCTTAGAGATTAGCCATCCGGTCAGTCTTGATGGCATCTATGTAGATGTCAATATTTTGGAAGAAATTCCCAGTCAACAGCAGTTAGAGATTACTGACCTGCAAAACTTGGAACCCGCCGAATTTGATCGCGTTGGCTTGGGAGTGGTTAAGCAGAAGCAAATACCAGGAATACAGGCCGTTGAAACTTACTCAAAGCTGAGAGTACTGGGGAAACCAGGGGTAGGTAAAACGACTTTTTTGCAACATCTGGCAATTCAGTGTAACCGGGGTAAGTTCGCCACCCATCAAGTGCCAATTTTTATCGCATTGAGGGAGTTTGCAGAAGAGTCCAAGCACACAGGTGAATTTAGCCTGTTTAGAACCATTTGTCAGGTGTTGAACACCTCTGGAATTTCAAATCAGTCTGTGCTGAAAATCTTACTGAAAGCGGGTCGAATTTTATTGTTATTGGATGGGATGGATGAAGTCCTGAACCAAGACACACCAGCAGTTCTGCGAGAAATTCGCAAATTTTCAGACAAGTATTATCACAATCGATTTGCGGCATCTTGTCGCACTGCTGCTCAAAAGCTCCCGCTGCGAGGCTTCACCGATGTCGAAATTGCCCCCTTTACGCAGGCACAAATCACCGCCTTCACGGAAAAGTGGTTCGTCGCGTTTAGCAAAACAACGCTTGAATCGGGACAGGATCGGTCTGCCCAGTTTATGCAGAAGCTGGATTTGCCGGAAAACTGGCACTTTCGCCAACTAGTGGTGACACCGCTGTTTTTACATCTCGCTTGCTGGGTGTTTCAGGGTCAAGAGAAATTTTCCACTAAACGAACTGAGTTTTATAAACAAGGACTGGATTTGCTGCTGGGTCAATGGGATGAATCCAAAGGGGTCGAACGTGATGAGGTTTACCATGGGTTTTTATTACCGCAAAAGTTGAGGCTTCTGAGTCAGCTTGCAGCTGTGACCTTTGAGCAGGGGCAGTACTTTTTTGAGCAACGCACGATTGAGCAATACATTGGGGATTATTTGCGGAATTTGCCCGGTGCAACCTTGGAACCTGAAGAACTGCGACTTCAAAGCGAAGCGATGCTGAATGCGATCGAGGCACAGCACGGACTTTTGATCGAACGAGCGCGAGGCATTTTTTCGTTTTCCTATCTGGCATTTCAAGAATACTTGACGGCTCGAAAAATTGTGGCTAGCCATAATCTGCAGGCATTAGAGCAAACCCTGGGTGGATTGGTCAGCCACATTACCGATCCCCATTGGCGTGAAGTTTTCTTGTTAACAGCTTCGATGTTACGCAGTGCTGATTCGCTAGTGCAATTGATGAAGCAAAAGATTGATACATTAGTCGGTCAAGACCCCTATCTGCAAGAATTTTTGATGACGGCGAGTCAGAAATCCCAGACAATTCCCACCCAATCCAAAATTCACCATTCCTGCCAATTTACGCCTGAGCAACAGCAGGTGCTACAACGCTACTACGATGCCAGTCAACTCATAGTCGATTGTTTGAATAGTAATTGCGAGGTGACACCGTCAATTCGGCAAGAGATTGAAGATACCTTGCTTCTACCTCAAAAGGAACTAGAAGATCGGGAATGGCAAGGAGATTAATAGCACTTAGGGCTTGCTGAATAAGGATAAAACCTCTTAGGGTAAGGGTTTCAACCGTTTTTAGCCCAAACAAGTGCAAGATTATGGCATTCAGAGTCCCAAAATGCCTGCACTTGGGTGGAAAATCTGGGGTTGAATCGGAGCAAATTTCCTCCGAAGCCATCATTTTTAGGTCTGTGTGGCACCTAGATTCGCAATGGGAGAGTTTTTCAGCAGACCCCACTTAGGGAACTGGACGGAAAAAATCACCCCATAAGCATTATGTACCCAAAGTGGAAAAGGCAGATGCAACTGGACTATTTCTCGTCGCGCTGTATGAGGTTGGACTTTACGTTGGGATGATTTTTTATTTTGAATTCCCTTACTGTTCTTGCCCTAAAAAATGCACCCACTTATCGCATTTGATTGTTGAACTCTGGAGTTTAGACTAAAAGCTCAGGCTTAGGAAAAATCACTTGGAAAAGTATAGACAAAAATGATACTTTAATTTTGGAGAAAAAAGGTTCCGACAAAAAGCGGTCAGTGATGTTGGGCGTTGCATATTTGCAGGATGAATTGACATCTGGAACAATTGAGGCTTGGTCTCGTACATGGCAAAATCATCCTATGTTTCAGAAAATTTTACTACCAGACTTAGAAGAGTTGTGCGATTATGCATGCTTGATTTGTGGAGTTGAAGCGATCGCACTATATTTCTTTCACGAGGAGATTTGCCGCGTCGAATATTGAACAGTTGTAAGGATTCAGGTCGAGGGGTATTGACAAAGGTGATACAGGAAGTAGAACATATCAGTTATGCAAGAACTCCGACCTGAGAAACTAAGTACAGAGATAGTAATTAGTCAGCAGCAGGTCACTCAATTTTGGATTTTGGATTTTAGATTTTAGATTGTGAAGAGATCACTCAATTTTGGATTTTGGATTTTAGATTTTAGATTAGGAGTAACTCTAAACAAACACCTTAGCCCTGCTCCTAACTAACTCATCACCAATCCAAAATCTAAAATTGGCTCGGTCATAGAAAAACTGAATCAAAGAATCGCTGAGTTAGAGCAAGAAGTAGAAAGACAGAAAGCAATACGGCTGTTAGACAGTAAAACCTCATCAAAGCCGGCTAAAACCCTTCTGTAAAAGGGATGAAAGGCATGATGATTGGAATTCCTGATCCCGAATGGAAATTTCTCTCTACTCTAAATTTATCTACTTTTGTTGAACTCTTGAAACAATTGGCAACGCAAGTAGACTTAAAACGTTTTGCTTCTATTCCTAGAGGTCCAAAAAAACTACAGCCCTAAGGTGTAGGAAAAGAACCTCTTTCATGCTTGGCGGTAAAATTTTTTTCATTGGGACTGGCTCCTGCTTCAAAACCCCCACTACGACAAGATAACGGGAAAAGTCAGACGACAATATTACTCTTATTAATCCAATATGTTAAATCGCGATATCCCGATGAGTGTTCTACAAACTATTGCAATCAATTCAATCATTTTGCAGCAATTCTAAATTTGAAAAATCTATGGTTCAAAAACCCTGCCCCACAAGGAGTTAACTATTCTTAACAAACCGTTAGATACCTGAAATGGCGCAAACTCGTTCCAAATTTATTTTTGCCGATTATTTTGTGTAACTCAAATCGCTAATACATCTCTCAAGCAACAAATCCACCTTGATCTCAAACATCAGGCTGTCATACTAACAACTGTTAACGTTGTTGCTTGCTAGCAAATTGACACCGTTAACAGATAACACACACTAGGTGAAATATATGGCTGATATTGTTGATACTGCCGTTAATGCTGGTTCTTTCAGCACCCTGGTTGCTGCTGTCAAAGCTGCTGGCTTGGTCGATACCCTTAAAGGTACAGGGCCATTCACGGTTTTTGCCCCAACCGACGAAGCATTTGCTAAGTTGCCAGCAGGCACAGTGGATGGACTACTTAAAGATATCCCTAAGCTCAAGAAAATCTTGACCTACCACGTTGTATCCGGCAAGGTTACGGCAGCAGATGTCTCGAAGCTGAAATCAGCGAAAACTGTTCAAGGTGAAGATCTGAAAATTGACGCTTCTCATGGTGTCAAAATCAATAATTCCACCGTTACAACCCCTGATGTTGCGGCTGACAATGGGGTTATTCACATCATTGACACTGTGTTGATACCTGCATAGGGAAATGCTGAGATAGCCAGTGCTATGGGGTGCATCCTAACTTTTTGGGCGTTGCTGATTCAAGTATGAACCAATAGCCGAAAGCTCTGAAAACTCATTCGGAATTTCGCAGAACCATACCACCATTCAGCAACGCCACTTTTCGGAATTTCCTTGTCAGAGAGATGGCTTCCACTTATCTCTCCGACAACACGGGGATGTACAGGGACTTTTTGATTCAGTTTTGATTTGACACTCTCTGTTGGATTTTTTACGAAATTATTGCCTCAGAATTTGTACCTTACTGCTCCCAGTGAGTTTACCTGTTAACCTTTTAATGAGGGGACATAGCCATGAATAACACCGATAAAGAAAAGAAAGCAATCACACATCCTCCTAGTGATGGGAGTGAGCTAATCCCTGCTGAGATTCAAGCGAATATACGCAAGGAAGCTAATAAATTGCTTAATGAGCCATTGGGATCTGGTTATCAAGTAGACGATGAGGGAATCGTCAATAACTACCCACTTGAGCCTGAGATGTCCAAAGCAGAGTATCCCTCCTCCAAGCAACAGCAGCTCTACATCTTCCTAGGGGCAGCAGCTATCTTGTTTGTTGCCTTAGTAGTATGGATTGCTTTTGGGGTCAGCTAGGCAATCCATACTGCGCGCCTAAAAGACATATCCCATCCAAGCTGTGATTTAGTTACATAGCTCAATCAATTTTGGAGGCTTTGATCATGTCATTTACCGTGGATGAAACAGGAAATCGTCGCTCCTATTCTAAAAGGCTATGAACTGTCCGCGCAGGCATCCAATTTGCTCCAAGCTATCTGCCAACTCGAAGGTTGACAGCAACTCACTGTATTTCAGGATGTTGCCATCAAGATGGGGTATGCCCCAACGGGTAGTACTCCAACAGTTAAAAAACAGTTTTTTCTGGCAACACTAGCATGACAAGTACTCAAGAACCCCTATTATTTGAGTTTATTATCTAAACTAATGACTAATCCAATTCCCATATCCAATGATCTTTTTCTATCAAAAATTCAAATTACTGCTCAACATCCTTCTACCCTTTCTGCTGGTTCTGACCAGCATTATCCTCTTACAGCCACCGGCACAGACAGCCAATAGTCATAATCCCATAACAATTGAAAATCAAAAACCTGGTACTCCAGATTGGCAGTTAACCAATCCTGCCACTGGGGGAGAAATTGAAGGTTATGCCTCGCTAACTAGTGTTAATCGCGGTGAAGAAATCAAGTTGTTTGTAAATACTAAGGAGCCAAGTTACACCATCGACATCTTTCGGATGGGTTGGTACGGTGGTGCTGGAGGGCGAAGGATGGTAGCCCCAATTAACCTGGCAGGAGTTAGGCAACCACCAGCAATTGTCGATCAGGCAACTGGTTTAATTGAATGTAATTGGCAAGATCCATATATCTTAAAGATTCAGAGCAACTCCAAAGACCCTGCACAGTGGACAAGTGGTTTTTATTTAGCAAAATTAACTGCCAGCAAAAGTGGTAGACAGAGCTATATTATCTTCGTCGTCCGTGACGACAATCGCCCAACAGACATTCTTTTTCAATCTAGCGTTACCACCTATCAGGCTTATAACAACTGGGGGGGAATGTCCCTGTATCGTTGGAATAGTCGGGGCAAACAAGCCTTGAAAGTCTCATTTAATCGTCCCTATGCAGCTAGTCCCAATCGAGCCGCAGCCTATGGTATGGGAGCCGGGGAGTTTTTAACTAACTTTCAACCCAAACGGAGAACATCCAGCAGTGCTTGGGAATACAACATGGTACGTTGGCTAGAACGGGAAGGTTATGATGTAGCTTATTCAACGGATATTGATACACACAACAATACGATAGTGGGTAATGGCAAACCAATGCTAGAGATGCACAAAGCATTCCTCACCGTCGGTCATGATGAATATTGGTCATGGCAAATGCGGCAAAATGTGCAAGCAGCGAGGGACCGAGGTGTTAATCTAGGCTTCTTTGCAGCTAACGTATGCTATTGGCAAATTCGGTTTGAGCCAAGCCTAATTACCCACCAAATCAACCGCACTATCGTCGGTTATAAAGAAAGTGCGATTCTTGATCCCTTTGCCAGAGATCGTAATTTAGCCAACGATTACTTAATAACTACGATGTGGCGCAATCAACCCGTGAATCGCCCGGAAGATGCTTTGATTGGGATGATGTACGAAACATTTCAAGTGAATAGCGATATTGTAGTGGATGCTACAGGACCCCATTGGCTTCTGGCTGGAACCCAATTAGACCCAACCCATCACCTGCGTTTAGTAGGACTGTTAGGTTATGAAGTAGATCGTATATTTAATCATGCTCCACCTAATACCATTCGCCTTGCCCATTCATCTTTTAAATATAAAAGTGGTAATCGGTACTCAGATATGACTCTTTATACTGTTCCCTCCGGTGCCATGGTGTTTGCAACTGGTTCCATGCAGTGGAATTGGGGACTAGATGATTACAACTCACCCGAATTACGCCCCTCTGTTTTAAGTGCTGATGCTCAGACCATCACCCGTAATGTCTTAAATCGGATGATTAGGGATTAGTTCCCAACCTTTGGCGCTAAGAGGCAGACGGCAGGTTTCGGCGGTGAACTGCCTCAAAACCTCCACAAGGAAAAGATAACAGGAAAAGTCAGGTGTTTCTATGAGTCTTGATATAACGGTAAATAGCTGCAATGTTGCGAGCATCATCAATACCTCGATGGTGCGTACCTTTCAATTCTAGTCCTAGATATTGAATAGCACTAGCCATCCCAAATCCTTTAGATACGCCAAGATATTCGGAAAATTCTTTTTTAATATTTAGATGTTCTGAACTAAAGGGGTAGGGGATTTGATGAAAGGCGCAGTCCTGGGTAAACTGTGTTTTGTCATAACTCCCCCAGGAACAGAAAATATAATCAGGATATAATTCCAGCCATTTGTTAAATTTAGCTATCGCTTCAGGAAATCGGGGAGCGTCTGCAACATCGATCTGAGAAATACTAGTTAATTCTGTGCAAAAAGCCGTGAGTATTGGATGTCTTATGGGTTGGATAAATTGCTGAAACTCTGAATCAATTTCCCAGGTTTTGCTATTGAGCATTACTGCCCCAATTTCGATGATCTCCATTTCGTGATGAGGTACACTCCCTGCATTACAGCAAGTAGCTTCTAAATCAACTACGAGAAAATAAGAGTTATCCATTAGTCTGGGTTGGGGACTGCTTATATTGGTCTGCGTCAGATTCCGGTGGCTCTATTTGATACATGAGTCATGGAGTCAGGTGTTGGTGAGGTTTTTCCCTGGGGCAATTTTCTCAATGAGTAATGGGGGGATCAACCACCTTTTCCCAGTATGATAAAGATAAAAGACCTGTCGTAAATTATTTGCCAATCAAGACTATGGAAATCTTAACACTGGGCTGGGTATCTCTACTAGTTATCTTCACTTGGTCGATCGCAATGGTGGTTTGGGGACGTAACGGATTGTAGGGGAATTGTGGAAAGTCCATTCCTGAGCATTTTGGCTTCAGCAGCCGTAATATTGTTATTGACAGTAAGTGGCGGTGTAGCTTATTTAACCCTAGCAGACTGGCGCGATCGCCGTCGCCGAGAAGAAGAAGTTCGCGAAAACCGCCGCAGTAAGCCTAAACGGCGATAATTGTCAACACAGGAGGGAGAGAGGCTGACTTTTTAACCTCTCCCTCCCCAACACGAAATTATCCGCGCCGAGGTAGCCCCTAGATTTATCTATGGGGGTAAGGCGGGGGCTTTATTGATCGCCGTCCATGTGTTATGATTTTTAACAAGCAACATTTGTTGCATTGAGTTTCGACCGAGACTGTTGGCTGAAAGTGCTACAAAATCGGACAATCAATTTTGGATTTTAGATTTTAGATTGTGAAGAGATATGAAGAAAACCAACTCTCGATACCAACTAGTTCATCCCCAATCCAAAATCTAAAATCTAAAATTCGGTCATGAGTAGAAAATGTTCCTTTGTAATTTAAATCAAGCAGCTAGAAACCTAGCTGAGGGTGGAGCAATCCGAGCGTTCGGCTTGATTTAGTCGGAGCATTCATGAATCTGCGAGAACTGCGACTAGTTCAAACAAATAAAAGATGGTCGTCAGTTGGCATTGGCTCTATTTCGATGCCCTTGAACAGATACTCCTTTATCCTTAAGGTAGGGTCTGCTGAAAAACTCCACCAAGCGAATCCTGATGCCACACAGACCTAAAAATGATGGCTTCAGAGGTTATTTCTCCGATTCAACCCCAGATTTTCCACCTAAGTGCAGGCATTTTGGGGATCCATTTGCCATAATCTTGTACTTGTTTGGACTAAAAACTATTGAAACCCTTACCCTAAATAGATTTTATCCTTATTCAGCAAGCCCTAAGGTAAACTGATTTCGTTGTCAAATTTTGAATTTGGAATTGCTGTCCTAAGAATCTGGAGTAGGTTTACGTGCAATATTCAACTTGCCCCCTAACTTGCGTAATTCGTAAAGTTTAACTCCAATTTGATATTCATATTGGCTCAGCAAGCGCCCATAGATGTAACCAGCTCTTCCATCCAAAAAGCCAAGCTGGATAATGTAGAATAGCATAAACCGCAATAAAGGTTTAAATGGCAGGTGTACCCATAACTTTTTGAGAAAGCGTTTGCGCTGCACTGGTCCCCCAAATAAATTTGCAACTATGGTACCACTATCATCTTTGCCTGTAAGTAGATTAAAATAAACCCGAGCTTCCCAATTAGAATAGCGGTTGTGCCGTTCCAACCAGTGATAAATGTCACGGAAGTCTTCGTGAAGCATATCATTTTTCAGATACCCAGCTTTTCCCTTCAAGATCACGTGTTCGTGAACTTCGTTATCCCCCGTGTTGGGAATATCCTCTGTACTTAGGTTTTCATAGCGACCTTTTTGATGTTTAAATAGGCGTAGGTTCCAGTCGGGATATTTGCCACCGTAACGTATCCATTTACCTAAAAAAAATACTCGTCGATTCAAGTAATAACCGGCATATTCATCGCTTTTAATTACTTGCTCAATTTCTGCCCACAATTCAGGAGGGATACGTTCATCACAATCTACAATTAATACCCATTCGTTGCGAAAAGACAGGTTATCTAATGACCAATTTTTCTTTTTTGGCCAGCGTCCATTAAATTTGAATTGTACAACTTTGGCTCCAAAACCCTCAGCAATTTCTACACTCCTGTCGCTACTTTGAGAATCTACCATGTACACCTCATCTGCTCTTTGAAGACTGGTGAGGCAGGCAGGCAAGTTTAACTCTTCATTTTTCGTGGGGATGAGTACAGAAACTGGTATTGTAGGTAACATGGTTATTTTTTAATTGCTGAAGATAGAATACCTTGGATAGCAGCCTTTAAGTAACCAATCTGACCATAAGCATAAACTAGTTTATCAAACCGTTCCGCTGGATCAAGAGAATATTGCAATGCTTTATATAATCCACGTAACAAGCGTTCACTGCCCCGTTGCAATTGACCAACACCAGCTTTGCCGGAGAGTTGTTCACGATAACACTCGCTAATACCCTGCCACCAGCCTCGGTTTAAGAACCAAGAAGATTTAAGGCGCTCTGGGGCAATGTTGTGGGCAACTAAAGCTGCAGGGAGATAGGCTACTTGCCAACCACGCTGGAGAGCAAATTCGGTCATTTGCAGTTCTTCATTGGATAATAGGTTCTTGCCAATTCTCCCTAGTTGGGGATCGAAACCCCCAATTTCTGCCAAAAAACTGCGGCGGATACAATAATTCAACCCCCTGGGGGTTAAACCTGGCTGTTGGATGTAGATCATCCTATCACCTAGGTCATAAGCTCCTAAATTTGCAGTTAATCCCACAGATAGCCACTTTGGTTGGGAAATACCTGGGGGCCAGAGTAATGTGACTTTACCTCCAGCGATCGCCATTCGGGGATTAGCGGCAAAGGCGGCCACCAAAACCTTTAACCAGTGAGGGCTAGCGACTGCATCATCATCCAAGTAGGCAAGGATATCGCTGGTTGCAACCCTAGCACCAGTATTGCGGGCCACGGATAACCCGATTTGTGGTTCAAAAATGTACTTCAGACGGTGATCTGCGGTTCTTTGTTCTACAACTTCACGGGTGCGATCGCTAGATCCATTATCCACCACTAGCACTTCAAAATCGGCAGCTAACTCCTGTGCCAACAAACTATCGATGGCTGCACCTAAATAGGTGTCTCGATTGTAGGTGCAGATAATGGCTGAGATTTGGGGCATGGGAGTTTGGTGGAGGAGAAGTTAACGTTTGTTGAGCCTAGGGGAAGGTTCTGAGACGATGTAAACATCAAATGCGATTTTGTATGCCCCCAGATCTTCTTAAGGAGGCAGGAAGAATCCCCATAAATTAGTATTTCTGGCGCTACGCGTCTCGAAATCCAGATTTTTTGGTTTTTCATCCATAAATTTAGGGGCTTCAGACCCTGTAGCTGAGACTCCCTTCACCCTTGGATTTGACTACGTAATCCTACCAAAGTTTCCGCCAGTTGGCTCAATCGGGTTTCCAAGTATTGCTTGCGTCCTAGGAGTTGGCGTAACTTTTGGTAACGAGCGATCGCCACACTGACGCTGGGGACTTGATCAGGTGGACACACTCGCGACCAAACTTTACCACTGTCATCTACACCAAAAAGGCGGTAGCCGGTGCGGGAGAAGGATTTAGGGCTGGTGTCGCAAATTTCTTCTACATAGTCCATTAAACGGTCAACCTCTGCATGCCGAAGGGTTGCTGTTCCCCCCGGTTCTGATTCTTGGGGGTTGGATTCTAACCAGCCATTAATAATCGGTCCTTCCAAGTAAAGATTTTGAACTTGATGTAAAATTCCTTGCAGTTCTGTTTGCCAGCCTATGACTATTTCCTGAATTTCTTGGAGTAAATTTATGGACAACGCTGGGTTAGCCCCGTGTCTATGGCTACTGAAACTGGGGGTTTTAAACTTGGGGAGACTGGGTACTTTGCCGGCAATGTGATCTACGGGAAAAGTCTGTACTGACTCATTATGGGGGAATAAATTTGGTTCTGGGTTATTCTCATCCTCAGTATCTTGATGTTCTTTCTTCATCTCCCCATTTGGGGAGGCATTGGCTGCGACGCTGATTCTAAAGGAAAAAGACTGCTTTTTGGAATCATCGACTTCTACACCTAAAGCTGTGCTGCGATTTCCCAAATCATGTAAAGTTGCCTCAATCCGCTTTAAGCCTGCTTTCATAAGAAATAATTTTAGGTTCCTATCCCCAGTAATATTGAATGATTTACAGACAAGGTGTTAACAGGGTATGTAGCTTCCCACGATTTTATAGCAGGAATAACTCTTTCGGGAAGATGAATATTATCGAAAACTGCTGTATAATATATACATTCAAATCTAATTCATCAAAATCATCCACAGCTGCTACACAATAGGTTGTTAGGCGCTGTTGTTGCCCCTGAAAAAATTCCTATGGGTAAATTAATACTGGTGACAGGCCCTGCACGCTCAGGTAAAAGTGAGTGGGCAGAGGAATTAGCAGCCCAATCAGGGAAAAAAGTTATCTACATCGCCACAGCCACGGAAGACCCCTCTGACGAAGAATGGCAGCAACGGATTGAAAAACACCAAAGACGCCGTCCCCAGGATTGGTTGACTTTGTCTGTACCTGTAGAACTATCTACTGCCATAGCTGACACTAAACCTAATACTTACCTTCTTGTGGATTCCTTAGGCACTTGGATAGCTAATCTCTTAGATCAGGATGATTTAACCTGGGAGGATACCCTGACAGAGTTGCTTGAAACGGTACAGTTAGTAGCAGCGGATATCCTATTTGTCGCCGAAGAAACGGGTTGGGGTGTGATTCCAGCCTACCCTACGGGGCGAAAATTTCGCGATCGCCTGGGTTCCCTAGTCCGTCAGTTGGGCACAATCAGCGACTGTGTTTATTTAGTTACTGGAGGTCAGGTACTAAACCTGAGTCTGTTGGGTTCACCCCTACCAGCACCAAAGTCTTAAGGCATCATTAAAATCAGCAAAAATGTCCTGATTAAAGTATGCGGACGTTTTGCCATCGCGTAAGACCCAAACCAAAATCTAAAACCCTAGGGTGAAGTGGGAGCAGTTGGGGCTACAGAGCCTGTCAAGTAGAGGGTATTGACAAATTAACTAGACTGTTGTGTTTGGACTAGGTTGGCGATGGTCTTGCATTTTGGCAATACTTGCCTGTAAATACCCCAGTAGCATTGCCAACCCTAATACTTCCACCATTTATTTGCCTGATATTGAGCGAAACCCTAGACAATCTATTTTTTAAATTACGGCTCAAATTCTTGTCAATTGTTAAATTGAGAATTGCTGTATTTGGGCTGATTAGCAGACAGGTAAAGATAAATATGATATTATAGGAAACTGCTACATACATTTAAACAAACAGAAATTAAACCGACCATGGCTCTGACGCAACAGCGCAAACAGGAACTTATTTCTAACTTCCAAGTTCACGAAACCGACACCGGCTCTGCCGATGTCCAAATTGCTATGCTCACTGCTCGCATTAACCGCCTCAGTGAACATCTCCAAGCCAATAAGAAGGACCACTCTTCCCGGAGGGGGTTATTGAAGATGATTGGTCAGCGGAAACGTCTGCTATCATACATCCAGCAAGAAAGTCGGGAGAAGTATCAAGCTTTAATTGCTCGTCTTGGGATTCGAGGTTAGGAACTATTTATGTCCGCTGAAGAATCGGAGCGCCGTCACCTGCCCTTTGAACCAAATAAAAAGCACCAAAAACCCCCAAAACATACCATTCAACCCCAAAAAAAGCAGCCACCATTGACTAAAGAAGAGATGGCAATTCCCCAGGTTATTAGCCAGCGGATGCTCCGTCGGGTTGCGGGATTTTGTGGCATACCAACGGTATTAGGTATTAGTACTCTAATTGTGAGCTATTTGCTAGCTAAGTATACTGGAGTGAGACTACCCCCCATTGCCGTATTGTTAGTCAACATGGGATGCTTTGGCTTAGGGGTGCTAGGAATAACTTATGGTGTCCTTTCTGCCTCCTGGGAAGAAGAAAAACCTGGGAGTTGGCTGGGAGCGGGTGAATTTACTACCAATTGGGGACGGATGGTGGAGGTTTGGCGAGCAACCCAGCAAAAGAAGGTATGATTATTACCACTCAGGTATTGAAAGGTTTAAGCTTCTGATTGCTTACCCTCTGAGAAATAATGTTGAAGTTGAAATTTGCTCACTTCAACATTAATCAAAAAATTGATACTTAGTATAAATTAACTCTTCTAAACAGGAACTTTCAGATGATTGTCGTCATGAGAATTGGTTCCCCTGGGGCGGAGATCAACCGCATTGACAAGGAACTAACGAGCTGGGGACTGACACCAGAAAAAATCATCGGTAAGCATAAGGTGGTCATCGGTTTAGTTGGTGAAACTGCTGACTTAGACCCTCTGCAAATTCAGGAAATCAGCCCTTGGATTGAGCAAGTTTTGCGGGTAGAGTTGCCTTATAAACGTGCTAGCCGTCAATTTCGACATGGGGAAGCTTCGGAGGTGGTAGTTAATACTCCCCACGGTAAGGTAGTCTTTGGTGAACACCATCCTCTGGTAGTTGTGGCTGGTCCCTGTTCCGTAGAAAATGAAGAAATGATTATCCAGACAGCCCAGCGCGTCAAGGCAGCGGGAGCTAAGTTTTTACGTGGTGGGGCATATAAACCCCGCACTTCACCATACGCTTTCCAAGGACACGGGGAAAGTGCCTTGGAACTATTAGCTAAGGCGCGGCAAGCAAGTGGTTTAGGCGTAATTACAGAAGTGATGGATACTAGTGACCTGGAGAAAATTGCCGAAGTTGCTGATGTGATCCAGGTGGGAGCCAGAAATATGCAAAATTTCTCCCTACTTAAGAAAGTTGGGGCCCAGTCAAAACCAGTACTTCTGAAACGGGGTATGGCTGCCACCATTGAAGACTGGTTAATGGCAGCCGAGTATATATTAGCGGCAGGTAATGGGAATGTAATTTTATGCGAACGGGGAATTCGCACCTTCGACCGCCAGTATACTCGGAATACCTTAGATTTATCCGTGGTACCAGTGTTACGGAAGTTAACACACCTACCAATCATGGTTGATCCCAGTCATGGTACTGGCTGGTCTGAATTTGTCCCAGCCATGGCAAAGGCAGCGATCGCCGCAGGTACTGACTCCCTCATGATTGAAGTTCACCCTAACCCTGCCAAGGCTTTATCTGATGGTCCCCAATCGTTAACACCAGACTGTTTCGACAAATTGATGCCGGAGTTAGGGGTGATTGCCACAGCTATGGGACGCTCTTTAGCACTAGCTGCAGTCTAGCGTCGTCTGGTACCGAAACTAGATCTCCGGGGACTAGAAGCACGACCCCCACTGCCAAAGCTGCTGTGAGGACGGCGATTAGAGCTATATTTACCAGCGGAACGGAGAGTACTACTCCCAAAACCAGAACCAGTGGGGCGGCTGCCTGTGTTTGTGTTGCGGGAAGTTGACTCAGTGGGGGATGGTCTTCTAATTGACCCAGTAGTCCGGAACGCAACCCGATTTCTCACCGCTGGAGGTGGTTGATTATAGCGACTTTGATAACTTTGCACAGCTTGGTTGTAGGTAGACCCATATCCACCGTAACCAGTTACTACCCCTCCGGGCTGATGCACAGGAGGCACATAATATTGAGGTCTAAATAGCAAACTCCCAATGGCCTGTCCAGCTATAGCCCCGGCAAAGGGTGCCCAGAAACCGTTCTCTTGGCGGACTACAACTGTTTCCTGTTGTCCTGTTTGGGAGTTATTTCTATTCTCGGTAACATTGTGGACGTACCCAATTTGAAAATCTGGCGTTAGGTACAAAATTGACTGTCCTTTTTCCACCTTCAGGTAAGTATTCTTACCCTGCTTAATTTCATCGTCCGTCAGTCGTGCCATTTGCAACTTATCGGTTGCCAGTGTTGGGGGCTGACTGTTAAGTAAGAACAGCGTATACTCACCATTTGTATCATCATAGGTGACTTGCTGCACTTGATACTCACCGTCACTGAGTCTAGTTGTAGAGGTTTCATTTCCTCCTCCACAAGCAACAGTGGTCAAGCATAAAATCAGGGCTAGAAAAATGGCTGTAAATTTTCGGGCTATGGTCATCATAGTTACACTATTGGGGAGGTGGGGATCGGATTTTTGATCCATTTACTAGATTAGCGAGTTTTACAGCTTTCTTGAGATTAAACCGACCACAAACATGGTAAAACCCGTATTGATTTAGATTGCTTTTTTGCGGCAGATTTAAACGGAATCCGCTGTAAATTACAGCGGAATCAACTCAGGGAAATATTGTAGTAGCTGATCGTTAGTGAGTTCATCACCTAACTGGGCTGGGGAGAAATGTACTTGGATAGCGCGGAGTGTATGTTTGTAATGCAAGTTAATTAAGGCTTTTAAAGCTTCTTTCAAATCCTGAATATTCGCTAGGTCAGTTTCCAGTTCTGACACCTCTCCTTCATAAGCTACTGTAATTATAACAATGACGTTGCGGGTTACGGGTACGGTGAGGGGTTGACTTTCACCAGAGTCAAAACTAAAATCGGCGCTGCTCTTATAGCGTTGGGCAGAATCATTAAACAATTCATTAAAGTAGTCTCCTGCCTCCCCCTCGTCCCAGAATACATCGCCTTCATTAGCCGCAGAGAACCAGTATTCATCAAAGCGCAAGAGGGTTTCGCACAATTCTCCTAATTCTACCCCTAAAACTTCTATATCACCTTCAGCATCAATTGCTTTCTGGGCAACCCGATTCAATCTGCCTAAGATAGGTGCTACTTCACTGCCTGATAAATGTAGAAATAGACGCAAGACTACATTACGATTCCGACCAATCATCCGATTAAAAGTGTCACGCATTTTCTCTCTCCGGAAATTTTGGCTAAGGTTTGGGTAGCATAACTAGAAGGGTGATTTTTCGGCTCTACCGCACTTGTTATGCTGAATTAGTAGGTTCGTAATAGGGAACGGGAACAGAGGGTAGGGAAGATTGGTAACCTCCTGCCTCAAAACCTCCACGATGAAAAGATCACGGGAAAAGTCAGAACTTTTAACAGGGGGAAAGAAGTAATATAAGAATCCTCTTTGATTTTTGAAAAAAAACCACATAAATTATTTCTCGCCCATCAAACCGGATTCCTATATCAATAACTAAATCAGCAGGATTTTTTGGGCAGCTTTAGCATCCTTTTCTCAATCTAAAATCCAAAACACCAGGAGTCACAATTAAAATAAGATTCTGTGTTACTTTTGATTGACTTAATGAAACCCTTTGACGAAATCGACGATCGCACTCAATGGGGGCATGAAGGATTTTAATGGTTCCTCAGATTTACCATCATACACTTCACTCTTTTCTCCTGAACCATTAATCAATCTTTTGGCAAAGTTAAGATTTTCATGGATAATCAAACTATGGGCGCTTGAGTTAGTTAGTATTGTTTGTGTTGGAGTTCTAGCAAAGTTTAATTTTGCTGCAACTTCGAGATTCTTTTTC
>Ga0209611_10003152_pt1 | contig 28836 bp, 24 predicted proteins | sample S1TSphgellanicum_3_FD_187693 | JGI IMG/M metagenome (GOLD analysis project Ga0209611, IMG submission 187693) | Host-associated microbial communities from peat moss isolated from Minnesota, USA - S1T2_Fc - Sphagnum magellanicum MG (SPAdes) (version 2) | ecosystem: Host-associated > Plants > Peat...
CGTCGTGGCGTGCGAGCTCGACGAATGCGAGATCGAGCGACTCCGCGTCGGCGGGAGCGCTCGGCAGCGGCGGCGGTTCGTACGAATCGCCGACGACGATCGAGCGGCGTGCGTTTCGATCGCCCGAGAATTCTTTGGCCGCGCTCACGATGGTATCGTCTTTAAGTAAGAGGACGTTTCCGAAACGCGGTACGAGTTCCGCGACCAAGCGATAGGCGCTCGTTACGCCGAAGCGAGAGCGCGCGGAGCATTCGATCGCGATCAGCCGATCGCCGCGGCGCGCGCGCACGCGTTCGATGCGGAGCCCGACGAGCGTCGTCGCCGCGGCGCGAACCCAGCCGGCCGTCCGTTCGAGTTCGCACGTGGCTTCGAGCGCGACGATCGGTGTCGGCCCGAATGCGTCGATCGCGACCGTTCCCCGTGCCACGCTCACGCCGAAGCGGCCGTCCGCGAGACGACCGGCGTCGCGAATTCGCGCGCCGCGTAGCGAGGCGTCGAGTTCGGCTGCGATGCGACGAACGATGAGCCAGTCGGTGAGCACCGCGCCTTCTTAGCCGCGGTGCGTTCTCAAAACTTCCGTTGTAGTGAGAAGGAGATACCGCTCGTACCATTGGCGGGCTGACTCGCGGTCACGGAATTGTTGCTCGAATTCAGCGACTGGATGCCTTGATAGATGTTGAATTGGTTGCTCTCGGGCTGACTGAAGTACGTGAACTGTGCCGCGGTCGTCCGCTTGGCGTTCGACGCGACGAGCCCGATCGATTGGCGCTGCGGATAGTTGAACGATTCCGCGAACACGACGCTCACGTTCTTGAAGATTCGCTTCTGCGCGCCGACGCTCGCGCCGCCGAACGGCGAGTAGTTGATCGAGAGGTTGCTGAGGCCGATCGCGCTTCCGAGTTGCGAGGAAAACGGTTCCAGTATGCTTTGCGTCAAGAGCGTACCGAGTTGCCCTTCGGCGAGCGACTGAAACGGATTCTGCGTCGGTTGCGAGCCGGGGGTCGTCGGAAGTCCGCTCACGGCGCCGAGCGCTTGCGCGCCGACGAGAATGCCGAGGATCTGCTGTTGTGAATAGCTCGGATTCGAATCGAAGACGACGCTAAGCGCGGTCGCGGGACCCGTGACGCGAAGCGTGACGTCGGTCGGGGGACTGTCGACGGTCGTCGTCGCGGTCGCATCCACGTTCGGAATCACGCCCGAGCCATCGAAGGTCACGGTCGAGGGATACTGCAGGGCGAACGTGCGATAGAGGCTGATCGTCCCACCCGTCGATTCCAGTTCGCCCATCACGGTCGGCGCTGCGATCGTGCCGCCGACCGTCAAATTTCCCTTCGCGCCGATATCGACCGGGCCGCCTTGCACGCGTACGTCGTTGCCGACGTCGACCGCGAGGTTCAGCGAGACCGGAAGAGGCACGGCGCTCGACGATGCCGACGAGGTCTTCGGAACGAGCGCCGTCGTCGGGATCCGCGCGGACGTGACGTCGAGCGAGCCCACGACGATCGCGTTCTTGCGCGCGGCACGCGAGATCGTGACGTTTCCGTCGACGCGGCCTTTGAAGAGCGCGGGAAGATCGAAGACCGCGTACTTCGAGACGAGCGCGAGCGAACCCGACGCACTTCGCGCGGGCGCTTGAAGGTTCGGAACGGAGAGGTTTCCGCTTGCGGTCACCGTGCCGCCACCGACGTTCGCGCTCGCATCGTGTAACGTGGCGGTGCGATTCTGGAACGTGACTTGCGCCGCGAGATTCGAGATCTTCGACGTCACTTGCGGTCCGACGAACGACCCGTTCGAGACCGCGAGCGTTCCGCGCAAACCGGGCTGAGCGATGGTGCCGACGAGGTTCGCACCGCCGTCGAGAAATCCGCCGAGGGCGGTGCCCTTCGGTAACAGCGGCGCGAATTGCGCGAAGTCGACGTGCTCGGCTTCGAGGTCGAGGGAGATCTGCTCGCTCGGGGGACCGATGGTCGGCGGCATGCCGTCGAGCGGAGCGAACCCGCTCGCGAGCACGCGCCCCTTCGCAAGGTCGATCTCGGCCGACGTCAGTTGCGCGCGCGTGCGCGAGATCGCGAGTTGCGCGTTGACGCGCGGAACCGTATACGCGCCGTAGCGAATCGCTTCGGCATCGATCGTATCCGCGATCGCGGGATGGTCGAACGTGCCGACGACGTACGCGGTCGTGTCGACCGTGCCCGAGACGTCGTACGTCGTTCCCGTCACGGTCTTTGCCAGCGCGCCGATGTCTTTCGTTCCCGCCACGATCGTGAGCTCGAAGGGAGCGCGCGGATCGAGGCTCACGGAGCCCGTCGCCGTCGCCCGCGCGTTGTCGATCGCGAGCACGGCTTCGGTGATCGTCGCTTCGCCGTTCGCGGCGCGCGCGTCGAGCGTCGCCGTTCGGATCGGGACGTGGCCCGCCATTCCGTCGCGCACGCCCGCGCGCGCGATCACGGCGATATTCGGATACGCGCCGTGCACGATTGCGGTTGCGTCGACGAATCCCGTCACGGGCGCGTGCACGTTCGCGGCGGGCAGCCACGTCGCGAGATCGACGTCCGTCGCGCGCGTCGAGAGATTCACGCGCGTGCGATGCAGCGCATCGCGCAGCGGCTGCGTCGCCGGGAGGAGCACGTTCCCGTTCTCCGTCACGCGGCCGGTCGTCCCGCCGATCGCGACGTCGGTATCGACGGTGCGGCCGCTCGTCGACCAGTCGGCTCTCGTGGTGCCGAGCGCGAAACGGCGCAGATGGGTGCCCGCGATGCGGATGCGACCGTTCGTTACGATGCGGTTCGGTTCGTTTCTCGCATAGAGCGCGAAGCTTCCCTTACCGCCGAGCGTATCGCCGTAATCGAAAAAGTCGTCGAAGTCTTCGAGGTCGATGCGCGGGGCGCGCAGGTGCGCGGTCTGTGCGTTCGCGGAGGCGGTGGCATCGAACCCGAGCACGGTCGATCCGACCGTCACCTGCCCGTGCTCGGCGGCGAGCGCTGCGAGGCTGCCGGAAAGTGCGATCGACGCATCGTGAAAATTCAAGCCGTTAAGCGATCCTTCGGGCACCGCGATATCGCCGGTCAGGTGCGGCGACGTTCCGGCTCCGGCAACGTCGAGGTCGGCGTCGAGCGTGCCCTCCGGGTAGAGCGCATCGGCGCGTGCGATGCGGGCGAGCGTCGCGATGTCCGCTTGTCGCACGTGTGCGCGAAACGCGTAGCTCGCGGCCCTGGGATTTCCGCGGAGACCCGCCACGTCGCCGTCGATCGTGCCGACGGCGGGACCGGCGCGGATCACGGCGTCGCGAACGTCGAGGCGACCCGCATCGTAGGCCACGAGCGAACTCGCATCGATCGGTAGGTCCGCGGCGCGCGGATCGGCGAGGTGCAAATCGCTGACGGCGAGATCGCCGTCGACGTGCGGCGATGTTGCGGTTCCGCTCACCGAAGCGATGGCCGAGACCTCGCCCGAGCGCACGGGGAGCCCTGCGGCGCGTAGCGTCCCGAGGTCGATGTCGCTCGCGGACACATCGAGCGTTCCCCCGTCGCCGAAGCGTCCGTTCGCGACGACCGCGTGGCCGTCGAGCGTTGCCTGCGCGCCGTAGACGTCGACCGCGCCCCCGTGCACGCGCGCGGTCGCCGAGAGGCCGCCGAGCGCGACGCCCGCCACGAGCGCACGATCGAAGTGCGCGTCGTGGATCTGCATGAGAACGTCGTTCGTTCCGTTCGCGACGATTGCGATCGGGATGTCCGCCGTGCCCGATGCAACGATCGTACCGCCGGCGGCACGTGCGAGCGGTGCGAGGGCGCCGCGGTAGCGCGCGTCCACGGCCACATGCGTTCCGTCGGTGGTCGCGGCGCGTGCGGTCACGTCGTCGATCGGATAGCCGAACGCGCGCAGTCCGCGGGCGTGCGCCTTGCCGCCGAGCGTAAACCGCTTGCCGGCGAACGTCCCGGCGGCGTCGCCGTCGAGCGTGCCCGAAATCTGCGGGAGCGCGGCGAGGGAGAAGCCGGGTAGCGACGGTTGCGGCCCCGCGGTCGTGAACGCGAAATCGCGCGCGGAAACGAACGCGGCGCCCCCAGCGCCCTTCGGTGCGTCGAGCGAGACGCGCGCGTACAGTTCGCGCGGACCCGGCCCCGCGAGAAGCAGCGGGCCGATCGTTCCGGTGCCGTTTGCCGCAAGCGAGAACGAGCCCGAAAGATGCGCGCTCGGGCCATCGCCCGTGACGACGCCGGTTGTCGCAAGCCGCTCGTCGACGCCCGCGACGACGGCGTCGGCGTGAAGACCCATCGGTCCGAGCAGTTCCGCGGCATACGGAAAGCGCTCCGCTCGCCCGTCGGCGTTCGCCACGATCTCGACGTTCGTGTGCTTTGCGAGGACGTTCACGTTCCCGCGCGCTGCGGCCGTCGCGCGGTCGTATCCGAGCGCGCTCCGCAAGATCGTGGTGTCGGTGCCATGGAGCGCGACGAGTCCGCTCGGGTCGTCGATCGGAATGGCGCCATAGGCGATGCGGGGTGACGCAAACGAGGCGAGGGTCGTGGGCTGCGTCGCATCGCCCTCGACGAAGAGCGCGAAGCTCACCGGACCCGAGACCGGCAGTTTCTCCGCCGCGTCGTTCAAGGTGGCGAGGGCGCGCAGGTCGCCCTTCCCGACGATCCCGAGGCGCAGCTGCGGCGCCTGGAGGCCGTAGATCGCGCCCGCGATCCGGACGGGGATGCCCGCGATCGACCCGTCGACCTTGGGGATCGTGAGGCCGTCGTCGTAGACCCGCAGCGAGCCGCGGCCGTCGCGTAGTGGCTTCGCGATGCCGTTGAGATAGGGCTGAAAGTGGTCGAGGTTCGCGCTCGCCGAAACGTGGCGTTGCATCGTCCCCGTGCGATCCCGAAACCCGTAGATCCGGGCGTCGATGTCGTTCAGAACGCCTTCCGCCACATGGAGCGACGTCGAGTTGAGCGCGTAGTCGATGAGCGGTGCCAGGGCGAGCGTGCGGGCCGTGATGCGCGTGTTCTCGTAGCCGTGGACCTCGTCGAGGGTGCCGCGCGTGACGATCGGAAACGTGCCGCCGTCCTCGGCGAGCGCAAACGCGATCGCGAGACGCGTGACCGCTTTCGGATCGACGTCCGCGTACGCTTGGAGGTCGCGCAGCGCGAGCTTGCGGCTATGAGCGAAGATACGCGTCTGGTCCGTGAGCCCGGCGGTGCCGTCCCGGATCACGAGGTGGATTTTCGGGATCGCCGGCGGCCCGTTCGCGCGGGACCCGTTCGAGGCGGGCAGCGTGAAGTTGTACGTTCCGTCCTTGCGATGCACCACCGTGAGCTCGGGCCGGTCGATCTCGATCGCCGAAATACCGTAGAGGTACGGTCCGCCGAGGAGGTCGCGTAGCGAGTACGCGACGTCGATCCGGGCTGCGTGGAACAGGGGCTCCCGCCCGATCGCGCGTGCCGAGACATCGGTCACGCTGAGCCGGCCGCCGGCGTTCGTCAGGGTGCCATAGCGCACGTCGTACCCGGCCAGGTGGCCGGCGGCGCCGATTCCGGCGCGTGCGAGCGGCCCGAGGAACGCGAAGATGCCGATACCGAGGACGACGAGGACCCCGAGCCCGAGGAGCGCGGCGCGACGCCAGCCCTTAGCCTTCAAGCCCGCCCCGTTCGTGCCATATCGTGCTGCCATACCCGAAGGCAGGCGGGTTTATACGGGGGTCCGAAGTTTGTCCGTTCGCTTGGAGAGGGAAAAGATGGGGTCGCCGGGCCCGGGGTTGCTTTTCGTCGTGTCGGGCCCGTCGGGGGCAGGCAAGGATACCGTGGTAGACGCGCTCCGAACGCGGATGCCGCGTTTGCGCTACTCGGTATCGGCGACGACGCGGCCACCGCGCGTGGGCGAGCGAGATGGGGAAGCGTATTTCTTCCTCGATCGCGAGCTCTTCGAGCAAAAACTGGCCGAAGGGGCCTTTCTCGAAACCAATCGCTACAACGACCAGCTCTACGGTACGCCACGTTCGTTCGTCGAGGGGACCCTCGCGGACGGCTACGACGTGATCATGAAACCCGAGGTCCACGGGGCGCTCGCCGTCAAGGCGGCCTTCCCGAGCGCGGTCCTCGTGTTCTTGCTGCCGGACAAATTCTCGAACCTTCGTCTGCGCCTCGCGGCCAGACGCACGGAATCGAACGACGATATGGCCGCACGTCTCGCGATCGCACATCACGAGCTGCAACAGATCCGGAATTTCGACTACGTGATCATCAACGAACAGGCGCCGCCGGAGCGACAGAAGACGCTCCCCGCGGTCGACGATCTCGAAGCGATCGTCCGAGCCGAACGCTTCCGCATACATCACTATAACGATTCCGTCTTTAGAAACGTGGAAAACGCATGAGCGAATCCGTATTCGGAGATCTCGACGGCCTTCTCGAGCACGTCGACTCCAAGTTTACCCTCGTCAACGTCGTCACCAAGCGAGCGAAGCAACTCAACAACGGCGCGCCGCCGTTGACGGAAAATTCGAATCCGAACAAACCCGTCTCCACGGCGTTCAACGAAGTCTCGCACGGTAAGATTCCCTATCACCGCGTCAAGGAAGGTATCAAGTAGCCTGAATGTGCGGAATCGTCGGTTACGTCGGGTATCGCGATAGCGTTCCGATCATCCTCGACGCGCTGAGGCGTCTCGAGTATCGCGGATACGATAGCGCCGGCATCGCGGTCATCGACGGCGACGGAGTCCTCGCAGGATCGAAGGCCGAGGGAAAGCTCGGACGCCTCGCGGAGCGGCTTGAAACGGAGCCGCTCCACGGTCAGACGGGGCTCGGCCATACGCGCTGGGCGACGCACGGCCGTCCCTCCGACGTCAACGCGCACCCGCACCTCGACTGCTCGACGAAAATCGCGGTCATCCATAACGGCATCATCGAGAACTACGCGAGCCTTCGCGACCGTTTGGTCGCCGAAGGCCACACGTTCCGCAGCGAAACCGATACCGAGGTCGTGGCGCATCTGATCGAGAGCAACGATGCGGGCGATCTCGAGGACGCGGTCCGCAAGACGCTCGGACAGTTGCGCGGAGCGTTCGCGCTCGGCGTCATCTCTCAGGACTCGCCCGAACGCCTCGTGTTCGCACGCAGCGGCGCGAGCCCGCTCGTCGTCGGCATCGGCGAGGACGAGATGTTCGTCGCCTCCGATACGCCCGCGATCTTGCAATACACGCGCAAGCAGATCATCTTGCGCGAGGGCGAGATGGTCGTCGTGCGCAGCGACGGGTACGACCTGACGGATTTCGAGGGCGTGCCGATCGAACGCGAGGTCACGCAAGTGATGTGGGATGCGAGTTCCGCCGAGAAAGACGGCTTCAAGCATTTCATGCTCAAGGAAATGTTCGTGCAGCCGAGCGTCGTCAAGGAGACGCTCGCCGGCCGCATCGACGAGAACGGCGATTCGCAACTCGCGGCGGAGCTGAAGATCGACGAAGGCCTGTTACGGGCCATGACCAAGATTTCGATCACGGGCTGCGGCACGGCGTTTCACGCAGGCATGGTCGGAATGTACCTGTTGCGCGCGCTCTGCAAGCTGCCGGTCGAGATGGAACTCGCGAGCGAGTTTCGCTATGGCGACCGCGCCCTCGATCCGCGAACGCTCACGATCGCGATGTCGCAATCGGGCGAGACGGCCGACACGATCGAGGCGGTGAAGATCGCTCGCTCGGCCGGCGCTCCCGTTCTCGGCATCTGCAACGTCCTCGGATCGCACCTCACCCGGCTCGCCGACGGTATTCTGTATACGCGCGGCGGCCCCGAGATCGGCGTCGCCGCGACCAAGACCTACGTGTCGCAAACGATCGCCATGGTGCTCTTCTCGCTGTATCTCGCGCGCGTGCGGCGGAGCGAGCCGATCGAACGGCTCCGCGAGATCGCGGAGAACACGAAGATGCTGCCGGCCGCGATCGACCTCTGCCTCAACGCATCCGACGACATCCGGCGCGCCGCGCAAAAGTTGCGCGAAGCGCGCACCGTGCTCTTCGTCGGGCGCTACGTCAACTATCCGACGGCGCTCGAGGGAGCGCTCAAGCTCAAGGAGATCTCGTACATCCACGCCGAGGGCTATGCCGCGGGCGAGATGAAGCACGGGCCGATCGCGCTGCTCGATTCGAAGGTTCCGGTCGTCGCGATCGTTACCGATGGCCGCGTGCGTGAGAAGATGCTCTCGAATCTCGCCGAGGCGAAGGCGCGCGAAGCGATCACGGTCGTCATCGCCAATCACGGCGATCGCGAAGCGGCGAGCCTCGCCGATTATATCTTCTGGGTGCCGCGCGTCGACGAGCTGCTCTCGCCGATCGTCAACATCGTTCCGCTTCAGCTGCTCGCGTATCACATCGCCGACATCGACGGCAAGGACGTCGACCAGCCGCGTAACCTCGCGAAAACCGTTACGGTCGAATAACGGGATTTCGCGGGGCGCGCGACATACGAACGGAAGATGGCCTCTTCCACCCTCGCCCGTGCGGACGGGCGAACGTTCGACGCGCTGCGCCCCGTCACGATCGAACCGAATCCGCTCTCGTTTGCCGAAGGCAGCGCGCTGATCTCGGTGGGGAATACGCGGGTGCTGTGCGCCGCCACGATCGAGGAGAAGGTCCCGCCGTGGCTGCGCAATCAGGGGCGCGGATGGGTCACGGCTGAGTACTCGATGCTCCCGCGCGCGACGCAGGAGCGCAATGCGCGTGAAGCCGCACGCGGGAAGGTCGGCGGCCGCACGCACGAGATTCAGCGCTTGATCGGCCGCGCGCTTCGTGCGATCACCGATTTGAAGTTGCTCGGCGAACGTAGCGTGATCGTCGATTGCGACGTGTTGCAGGCCGACGGCGGCACGAGAACCGCCGCGATCACGGGCGCCTACGTCGCGCTCGCGCTCGCGCTACGCCGCGATTTCTCGCCGGGCACGCCGAAATGGCCGCTCGTTCGGCAGATCGCCGCCGTGAGCGTCGGCTACGTCGACGGCGTCGCGCACCTGGACCTCCAATATTCCGAGGATAGTCGCGCGGAGGTCGACATGAACGTCGCGATGACCGATGCCGGTGCGTTCGTCGAGGTGCAGGGCACCGCCGAATCGCGGCCGTTCGATCGCGCGCAACTCGACGAGATGCTCGCGCTCGCGGAGCTCGGTATCGAATCGCTCTTCGTGCGGCAACGCGCCGCGCTCGATCTTGCCGATGCCGGTTGACCGGACCCGGCTTCGGGAGCTCGTCGACGAGGTCGGCCGTTTTTACGTGCGCGAACGCTCGATGCGACGCGCGCAAGATGCGATCAGAACGCTGCTCGCAAGCGATGCGGAGCTCGACGACGCCGCGGTCCGCGGCTACCTGCGCGCGGTGACGACGTACTTCACCGGCTTCGAACGAGAGGCGCGCGAGCACCTCGCCGGCCTCGAGAAGCGCCTCGCGCGTGCGAGTCAGCTGCAGTTCAACCTCACGGCCGAGCGCGGCGTCGCCGAACGGCGCGTCGAGGCGACGCAAGGCGTGCTCGCGCATCTCGCGGAGCTCGTGCCCGGGTGAGGGCGGCGTGAGGGTATTCGAGGACGTCGGCCGTGGCACGATCGGATTCCTCGACTACGCGGGTGGCGTTGCGACGCTTGCGGGCGAGGCGGGAAGCGTCATCGCACGCCTGCGCATCCGCGTCGGCGAGACCTTCGCGCAAGCGTATTTCCTCGGCGTGCAATCGACCGCGATCGTGTTGTTGACGTCGCTCTTCACGGGTATGGTCATCTCGCTCGAGTCGGCCAATCAGGCGAAGAGTTACGGCGTGTCGAGCCTCGTGGGCGGAGCGGTTGCGTACGTGTCCTCGCGCGAGCTCGGGCCGATGCTCACCGCGGTGGTCGTGGCCGGTCGTGCCGGTGCCGCGATCGCGGCCGAACTCGGCTCGATGGTAGTAACCGAGCAGATCGAAGCGCTCGAGGCGCTCGGACTCTCGCCCGTGCAGATGCTCGTGGTCCCGCGCCTGATCGCGCTCGTCCTGATGCTGCCGTTGCTCACGATCTTCGCCGACGTGATCGCGATCCTCGGCGGTATGTACCTGGCGCACAACACCGCGAATATCAGCTACGGCGAGTTCATTCAATCGGTGCGCGAGTTCAGCGCGTTCGAAGACTACGTCAAGGGCATGGTCAAGGCCGTGTTTTTCGGAATCTTGATCGCCGTCATCTGCTGCTATCAAGGCCTGCGCGTTCGCGGCGGCGCGGCCGGTGTCGGTCAGGCGACGACGGGCGCCGTCGTCACGTCGATCATCCTCGTCTTCGCGATGAACTTCGTTCTCTCGCTGATTCTCTTCGGATCGGGGACGCGCTAGTGGCGAACTACGCGCAGATCGAAAGCGTGACGCTCCGCTTCGGTGAGAAGGTCGTGCTGCAGAATTGCACGCTCGAAATCAAGGAACGCGCGATCACGTGCTTGATCGGCCTCTCCGGCGCGGGTAAGTCGACGATCCTCCGTCTCCTCAACGGCCTGCGGATGCCCGATGCGGGACGCGTCTCGGTGCGCGGGCGCGACCTGCGGGATCTCTCCCACCGCGACCTCGTCGAGCTGCGGCAGAAGATCGGTTTCTCGTTTCAATTCGCGGCGCTCTTCGATAGCCTCACGATCGGCGAGAACGTCGCGATGCCGCTCCGCGAGCACACGCGGATGTCGAAGAAAGAGATCGACGGGATCGTGATGCGGACGCTCGACTCCGTCGGCCTCGCGAACGCCTACGAGCGCATGCCCTCGGAACTGTCCGGCGGTATGCTCAAGCGCGCCGGCTTCGCGCGCGCGATCGTGACCAACCCCGAATGCGTTCTCTACGACGAGCCGACGACCGGGCTCGATCCGATCATCACGCACGTGCTCACCGATACGATCAAGCGGTTGCGCAAGCAACTCGATTCGACGGCCGTCGTCGTATCGCACGATCTCGGGAGCATCTATGCGATGGCGGACTACGTCGCGATGCTTTTCGAAGGCGCCATCATCGCCTACGGAACGGTCGACGAACTCAAGCGTTCGCCGAATCCGATCGTCCAGCAGTTTCTTCAGGGAAGTGAGGTCGGTCCTATTCCGCTGTGAGGCGGCTCGCGACCGGGATGACGTATGAATAGACAAGCGCAAGTCGGGCTCTTCACAATCCTCGGGCTCGTTGCCGTCTTTGCGGTCTTCTACGTGCTCGCCGATATCGGCGCGCGTTCGGAAGGCTACAAAATCGGCGTTCATTTCCGTGCCGCATCGGGCTTGCGCAACGGTGCTTACGTCTACCTCAGCGGCGTGCCGATCGGCGCGGTCGATCAGATCACGCTGCTCCCGGACTACTCGACCGAAGTGATCCTCGCGATCAAGCCGCCGTACGAAATTCCGCAAGGATCGAAGTTTCTAATCCAGGCGCCGATCACGGGCGAGCCGACCGTTCTGATCGAGCCGCCGCTGAACGTCTCTCGCGACGTCGCGACGCTCCCGCACGAAGTGCTGCCGGTCGATCAGCAGCCGCGCGGTACGAATCCCACGTCGTTCGCCGACTTACTCGAGCAAGGCCAGGGCGAGGTGCGGCGCCTCGACGATCTTTTGGCCGAACTCCAGAGAGCCGAGCCGGGCTTACTCGCCGAGTTGCAGTCGACGTTGCATAACGCGAACACGCTCACGACCAACGCCAACGTATCGCTGACGAAAGTGACGGCGAAAGCCGAAACGCTGGCCGACTCCTTGCAGCAGAATCTCACGATCGCGAGTGCCAACGTCGTCGCGCTGACGGGTTCGCTGAATTCGGTGGTGCAGCGCGATTCCGGAAAGATCGATATTCTGCTCGCGCAGGTCACCCATACGTCGAAATCGTTCAGCGAGACCGTCGATTCGCTTCACGACGTCGCGACGAATCCCAAGGTGAAAGAGAACCTGATCAACACGACGCGCGATTTCGCAGCGACGGCGAAAGCGTTCGCAGCACTGACGAACGACCTTCGCAACGTGACGGGCAATCCCGCGACCCAGCAGCAGTTGCGCGATACGGTCGCGCAACTCGACGCGACGTCGCAAAAAGTCGATTCGCTCGTGGGGCAGCTCGGGGGCACGTCGGAGGTCTACGGGATCGACAAAGGGGCGCCCGTCCCGACGCCGTTGCCCTCGGGTTACGTTCCCGCTTCGGAACCCGTCGGTCCGTCGGCTCCCGTTCCGTCATCGGCACCGCTCGAGCCGCAAGCATCGCCGGCTCCCGGTTCGCATGGCGACGACACCGAGCGTTCGAAGGCGATCCAGACGCTGCGCGAGCGGTTGAACGGCTTCACGAAAGACCTCGTGCAATTGCAGGTTCGCGTGAGCCAACTCTCGCCCGCTCGGCCGGGAAGCTTGAACAAGAATACGTCGCCGCTGCTCACGGGCGACCGCGGTCCGCAATCGGACTTTAACGTATTCATCCTTCCCCACGCACATACGGGATTCGAGGCGGGCGTCAACGACGTGGGCAGCAATGGAACGTCGACCGGAAACTTCATGCTCCTCAATCGAAGCGGCGGTTTGACGTACGGCGGAGGCATCGAATATTCACGACTCGGATTGACCTCGAGCATCAACGGAAATCGCGTCGGCTTCGAGGCGCGTGCGTACGATCTCCGGCATCCGACGATCGACTCGTATCTCAACATCTTCGCGCTGCCGAAGGTGCAGGTCTTTGGCGGGGAACGCGACCTCAACCACGTCGACCGCCGAACGGTCTTCGGACTGCAATTCGAATTCTGAGGGGATTCCCGTTCGGCGTCGCCGCGCTCGTCGCGTTGAACGTCGCGACGTTCGCGTACGAAGCCTCGCTCGGCGACACGAGCGCGCGCGATGCGTTCGTCGACGCTGCGGCCGTCATTCCGTACGACCTTAGGCACGGCGTCCAGATCCCGGGCGCCGTGCCGACGGTCGTGACCCTCGTGACCGCGCAGTTCCTCCACGCGAGCGTTCCGCATATTGCGATCAACATGCTGTTCCTCGCGGCGTTCGGGCCGGCGGTCGAACGCAGCGTGGGTACCCTGCGTTTTCTCAAGTTCTATCTCGCCTGCGGCGTGCTCGGGAACCTCGCACAAATATCGGTCGATCCGGCGAGCCACGTCCCCGAGATCGGCGCCTCGGGCGCGATCGCCGGCGTCCTCGGCGCGTACATCATCCGTTTTCCTTCGGAACCGTTGTTTTTGCGAATTCCGGCCTTCGTCGTGATCGGTCTGTGGGCTGCAGGCCAATTCGTGCACGGCTTCGGAACGGTCTCGGCGAACGTTCTCTCCGAACGAGGAGGCGGCACCGCCTACTTCGCACACATCGGCGGGTTTCTCGCCGGCGTCCTTTCGATCGCTCTCTTTACGCGCACGCGCGGGCAACGCCGCGCCGCGCACATCGGTGAACTATGACGAACGAACTTCGGCCGCGCGTCGCAATCCTCGGCGCGGGCGCAATGGGAACGCTCTTCGCGTATCGACTCGCGGCTCGGTGTGACGTGACGCTCGTCGACGTCCGCGGCGACGTTGTCGAAACGATCAACGAGCACGGCGTGCAAGTGGACGATGAGGAACCGCGTCGCGTCGTCGCGACGCAAGATCCCGCGCGCGCGTTTGCGACGAACTATCTCTTTCTCTTCGTCAAGGCTCCCAATACGCTCGCCGCAATCCGCCCGTTTGCCGGACAACTGAACCCGGCGACGCCGATCGTCTCGCTGCAGAACGGGCTCGGGAACGAAGAGGCGATCAAGACGGCGCTCGGGGGCACGGTGCCGCTCGTCATCGGAATCACGAACGAGGCGGGTCTGGCCATCGGCCACGGCCGCTCGCGACGGCAGGGCGTCGGCGTCACCGTGGTGGGTTCGGCCGGAGCGTCGACCGCGACCGTGCGCGCCGTCGGCGATCTCGTGGAGAACGCCGGACTTTCGTGTCGCGTCGCGTACGACATCCGGCCGCACCTCTGGGGCAAGCTGCTCGCGAACGCCGCGATCAATCCAATTTCGGCTCTGGCCGATGCGAAAAACGGGATAGTCGCGAGCGATCCCGACGCGGCGGAACTCGCGCGTGCGGTCGCACTCGAGGGCGCCGCCGTCGCCCGCGCGCTTCGCGTCAACTTACCGTTCGGCGATGCGTGGGAATACGTGCGCGGCGTCGTCGCCACGAGTGCCGACGATCGCAACTCGATGACGGTCGACCTCGGCGCTCGGCTGAAGACCGAGATCGATCAGGTCAACGGTGCGATCGTCGCAGCGGGTCGGCGACTCGGCATTCCGACGCCGTACAACGATGCACTCGTGCGCCTGGTGCGCGCGAAAGAGAACGCCCCGCGCGGATAACCGCTCGCGCGTTACGAGCGCGCTGCACCGGAGAGCCACGTGTCGACGATACGCTCGGCCAGCGTTCGTTCGGTGCCCGTGCGACGGACGAGCGTCCGAACGTACGCGGGCCCGAGCAGCATGTCGATGTCGAGTTCGAGATCGCGGTCGCGCGCGATCTCTCCGCGGTCGCGCGCCGTTTCGAGGACGGTCCGTAGCAGTCGGCGCCGTGCGCCTTCGACGTCGGTGAGGACGCGCGCGAGCACGTCGTCCCGTTCTTCGGCAACGAGCGCGCGGAGCACCGCGCCGAGCGGCGTGCGCTCGAGACTCCGCATCGTGCCGCCGAGAACCGCGATGAGGTCGCGGCGAAGCGAGCCGGTACGCGGCGGATTACTCTGCGTTGCGATCGAGAACGCGCGGACCGCATCGGCGATCAACTCCGGTTTACTCGGAAAGCGCCGGTAGAGGGCCTGTTTGCTCGTGCCCACGCGAGCCGCCACGTCGTCGAGTCGCAGATCCCGATAGCCGCGCTCCGCGACGAGTGCGAGCGTCGCCGCGCGTATGCGTTCCGTGAGGTCCGGGTCGAGCGCCCGATTCGTCGCCACGCTCGCTAGGTGCGGTATCGGGTCCGCGCACGCCTCCGCGGTCCCGCTCGGGACCGAAGGATGGGCCGCCGCTGCTACGCGGCGTCGACTGCGGCGATGAGGCCGTCGAGCAGCGCTTCGAGATCCGCTCCGAACGTGACGCCGGCACGGTCCGCAGGTTTCACGAATCCGCCGGTCGTCGAGGCATCGCAGAATTGCTCGAGCGCGTCGTAGTAGCCGTCGACGTTGAGCACGGCGCACGGTTTTGCGTGATAGCCGAGTTGGCGCCACGTGACGGCTTCGAAGAGTTCCTCGAGCGTTCCGAAGCCGCCGGGCAACGCGAGGAACGCATCCGAATGCGCGGCCATCAGAGCTTTGCGTTCGTGCATCGACCCGACGACGTGTAACGACGTGAGCGTGCGATGCGCGACCTCGCGCGCCGCAAGCATCTCGGGAATGATGCCGATCACGTCGCCCCCCGCTTCGAGTGCCGCATCGGCCAGGGCACCCATGAGCCCGACGCGTCCGCCACCGTACACGACGCCGATGCCGCGGCGTGCGAGCGACGTACCTGTGGCGCGCGCCGCTTCGAGATACGAGCTGCGGTTGCCGTCGCTCGAGCCGCAGAAGACGCAGATTCTCAACGCAGCAGCGCTTCGACGCACTCGCGAAGCGCGCGTAGCGCGCGCGTTCCGTTGACCGCCAAACGAAACCCGGACGCCGGCTGCCGCAGCATCGCGAGCGCGAGCGCGAGCCCGTCCATGCCGCCCGCACCGTCGAGCGCGCGATCGAGTTCCGGTAACGTATCGTTCGAACCGTCGCTCGCAACGCGAACGACGGCGACGGGAACGTTGTGGTGCTGTAGCCGCTCGACGATGGCGAGGCTTTCCATGTCGACCGCATCCGCGTGCGTACGTTTGCCGAGTTCCGTCTTTTCGCGCGCGGAGGTCACGATGCGCTCGCTCGCGAGCGCGCGAATACCCGTTTGTGCGTGCGGGATCTTCGTGGCGAATGCCCCGCCGAGGTCGCGCGCGAGCGTGAGAGCGACGCCGTCGCTCCCGCGCGCGATTTCGCCGTAGACGAGCGCGTCGCCGACGGAGAACGATGGTGAGAGAAGGCCGCAGAGGCCCGTGACGAGTGCGGTGCCGACGGGTGCCGCGGCGATCGCTTCGTCTGCGGCTTGGCCCGCTGCGATCGGGCCGATCCCCGTCTCCACGACGCGCACGTTCGAGCGCGCGCGCGCCGCCGCGCGGCGCACCGCATCGGCTTCCGCGCCACGTGGGACGAAGATCGTCGAGATCACCGGCGGCGCGAGCGGCCGCCGCGGCGTTCCGTTAATTCTTGCCGAGGACCGTCGTCATCGAGCGCCAGACGTTGCCCGGCCGCATCGAATCGTCAGCGGCGGTCGGTTCGAACCCGCAATGGACCATGCAATCCGAGCACTTCGGGTTGCCGCTCTTGTGGCCGTACTGCGACCAGTCCGTGTCGTTGAGCAGCTCGTGATACGTCTTGGCGTAGCCCTCGCCGAGTAGATAGCACGGCTTCTGCCAGCCGAACAGGCTATACGACGGCATGCCCCACGGCGTGCAATCGTAGTCTTTCTCGCCCATGAGGAAGTCGAGGAACAGCGGGCTCGCGTTGAAGTTCCACTTTTTCGTTTTCGCACGGTACGGCGCGAAGATTTCCTGGAAGAGCGCTTTCGTCTGGCTCGCGTGCAAGAAGTGTTCCTGATCGGGAGCCTTTTCGTACGGATAACCGGGCGAGATCATCATGCCGTCGACGCCGAGCTCGTTCGTCGCGAAATCGAAGAACGCTTGAACGTCCTCGGGCTTCGCGTCGTTGAAGATCGTCGTGTTCGTCGTGACGCGGAATCCGCGCGCCTTCGCCGCTTTGATCGCCTTGACCGCGATGTCGAACACGCCGTCGCGCGCGACCGCTTTGTCGTGCGCCGGCTGGAGGCCGTCGAGGTGAACGGAAAACGAAAGATATTCGGAGGGCGTGAACTTGTCGAGGCTCTGCTCGAGGCGCAGCGCGTTCGTGCAGAGGTACACGAATTTCTTGCGCGCGACGAGACCCTTGACGATCACGTCGATGTCGGGGTGCAACAGCGGCTCGCCGCCCGGAATCGCGACGACGGGCGCGCCACATTCGTCGACGGCCTTGAAGCACTCTTCGACCGAAAGATGGCGTCGCAATACCTCGACCGGATGTTGGATCTTCCCGCATCCCGAACACGCGAGATTGCAGCGGAAGAGCGGTTCGAGCATCAGGGTCAGCGCGAACTTCTTGCGTCCGAGCAACTTTTGCTTGACGACGTATCCGCCGATTTTCGCCGCTTGTTTGAGCGTGACTGCCATAGTGTGGTGACGTATCTCCGTTTCAGTGTGGCGCGACGTAGCCGTTATCGGCAAACCATCGTACCGCCGCGCGAATCGCCCCATCGATTGGTCTTGGTGCGATCCCGAGTTCCTTGCGTGCTTTCGACGCGTCGTAGTACATAGACTCCCCGCTCATCTTCACGCCGTCGAGGGGAACCGTCGGCGTCCGTCCGAGCTTCGAGAGAACGCGCTCCTCCGTCCATGCGACGGCCAGGGGCAGCCACATCGGAACGGTGACGCGCGGCGCCGGGCGGCCCGTCAAAGATCCCACGCGCTCCAACAGGTCGCGTAAGCGAAGGTTTTCGCCCCCGAGGATATATCGTTCGCCGGTGCGTCCTTTGTCGTACGCGGCGAGGTGTCCGAGCGCGACGTCCTCCACGTCGACGATGTTGAGGCCCGTGTCGACCATCGCCCACATCCCGCCGCGCATGAAGCGGACGAAGATCTCACCCGTGGGCGTCGGCTTGCGATCCCACGGCCCGACGGGTGTGGTCGGATTGACGATCACCACGTCCTGGCCGGCTGCCGCAGCGTCCGTGGCCTCGCGCTCCGCGAAGTACTTCGACCGCTTGTAGGCGCCGATGAGATCCTCGGGCGCACTCTGGTGCGTCTCATCGGCGACCTCGCCGTGACGCACGCCGATCGCGGCGACCGAGCTCGTGTACACCGTGCGACCGGCTCCCGCGGCTCGTGCTGCCGCGAGCACGTTGCGCGTGCCTTCGACGTTGCTGCGAACGAGCGCGTCGTAATCCGCGCGGTACAGACTATAGTGCGCCGCGCAGTGGAAGACGGCGTCGACCGCGCCGATCGTTCGCGCGAGATCGGGATCGTTCAGATCGCCGTCCACGATCTCGAGCGGCAGCCCCTCGAGGTTGCGCCGATCGCTGCCGGGACGTGCGAGGGCGCGCACCGACCAACCCGCGGCGAGCAAAGCACGCGCGAGATTGGCACCGACGAAGCCGGTGCCACCGGTGAGAAAGGCGCTCCGGCTCATGCCGAGTAACGCCGCTTTCCGCGATGCACCCAGTCGTCGAAAATGGTATACGTTACCGGAATTACGATCAGGCTGAGCGCGGTCGACGTGATGAGGCCGCCGATGATCGCGACCGCCATGGGCGCGCGAAGCTCCGCGCCCGCGCCGAAGCCGAGTGCGATCGGGAGCATGCCGAGAATCGTCGCCGCGGTCGTCATGACGATGGGGCGCAAGCGCTGCGCTCCGGCTTCCGAGATCGCGTCGCTGCGTGCCATGCCGAGCTGCCGCAAATGGTTGATCCGATCGACGAGCAGGATCGCGTTCTTGTTCACGAGCCCGAACAAGAAGATCACGGCCATCAGCGAGATCAAGCCGAAATCCGCGCGCGTGATGAAGAGTGCGAGCAACGCGCCGACGATCGAAAGCGGCAGCGCGGTCGCGATCACGAGCGGATCGACCCAGCTGCGGAAGAGCACGCCGAGCACGACGATGATCGAGAGGATCGAAAGGCCTAGTGCGATTCCGAAATCGCGGAACGTCGTCACCGCTTCTTCGGAATTCCCACCGAAGGCGAGCTTGATATCTTTCGGTAACGTCTTGCGAGCGAGCCGCAGCACCGCGTCGTTCGCGTCCCCGATCTGCAACGTCGGCGAGAGGTCGGCCGTGATCTGAACGGCGCGAACGCCGCCCACGTGTTCGATTGCGGAGAAGGGCGTCCCGTCGGAGAGTCCGCTCGCAGCGACGTCGAGAAACCCTTTGACCTTCGCGAGACGATGCTCGAAATCGCGGCCGACGATTTGCAAACGTTCGGGATCCTGGCCGACCAGCGCGAATTGCACGGGCTTCGAGGTATCCGTTCCGACGAACGGTACGTCGGCCACCGTCGTGACGACGCCATCGATCTGCGGTAGCCGTGCGCGTACGGCGTCTTCCACGTCGATCGTCTTCACGCGCCGACTCGGGTTCAACATCACGTCGATCACGCCGACGTTGGATTGGTTCGCGCGCGCGCCGATCGTCGTGTAGACGTTCGTGACGGCGGGGTCGGCGCGAACCGAGCTCTCGATCGTCGCGGCGATCTGCTCCGTGTCGGCGAGGCTCGTGCCGAGCGGCGCCTGGAAATTCACGCGAAACTCGCCGCGATCGAGATGCGGGATGAAGCCCCGCGGAATGAACGGGATCAGCGCGAGCCCGGCCGCGAACGCGAGGATCGCGAGGCCGACCACGTACCGGCGATGTTCGAGCGACCACGCGATCACGCGCCGATAGCGCGGATGCGAGATGAACGACGCGACGTCGATCTGACGCAGCCCCGGCGCACCGCGCCGGCGGAGCCACCACGCGGCGATCGTCGGCGAGAGCGTGCGTGCGGCGAGGAGCGAGAAGAGGACGGCCGCCGACGCGGTGATGCCGAACGAGCGGAAGAACTGTCCGAGGCTCCCGCGCATCAAGCCGATCGGCAAGAACACGGCGACGATCGTGAGCGATGCGGCCACGAGCGTCAGCCCGATCTCTTTGTTCGCGTAGAGCGCCGACGTCATGGGATCTTCGCCCGCTTCGAGATGGCGAACGATGTTTTCGACCGCCACGATCGCGTCGTCGACGATAACACCGACGACGAGCGCGAGCGCGAGAAGCGTGATCGTCTCGAGATTGAAGTGGCAGACCCACATCACGATCGCCGTCCCGAGCAGCGAGACGGGAATCGCGATCGCGGAGATCGTGGTCGCGCGCCAATCCCGCAAGAACGCCATGATGACGAGCACGGCGAGGATGACGGCGATCAGGAGCGCCTCTTGCGTGGCGCGGGTCGCCTCCTTGATGTAGGACGCCTGCTCCGAGGTACGCACGATGTGCAGCGACGGATCGGCGTCCGCGAGGGCCTGCACGCGCTCCTCGGAGGCTTCCGCGACGTCGAGCGTGTTCGCGTTGGCTGCCTTGATCACGCCGACCGCGACCGCCGGCTTCCCGTCGACCCGATAGGCCGACGCGGCGCTACCGGTCGTGACGCCGCCGATGATGTTCACTTTGAGAACGCCGGTTATCGCTCGTAGCTGCGGTGCGACCTTCGTTCGCGCTTCCTCGGCCAGGTCGGCGAGCGAGCGCTTGGGGTCCGTCAGCGCGAACGTGGCGACCGGGGTCTCGTTCAGGTCCTCCGTCGTGACGGAGAGCTTCGACCCGCTCGGTAACGCGAGGCCGGCGAGCGCGGTGTCGACCTGCTCGCGGCGCGCTGCCAACCCTTGCGTCACGTCGAACGAGAGATCGACCACGACGAACTGCGGATACGTCAGGGAATGGAGCCGCGTGATCCCCGGCAGACCCTTGAGGCGCGTCTCGATCGGAACCGTGACGGCCCGTTCGTTCGTACCGACGTCGATCTGATCCGTGCTTACGGAGACGATGACGACGGGAAACGTGATGTCGGGGAACAGCGCGAGCTTCAGGTGCAGAAACGCGAACACGCCGCCGACCGACAGAAGCCCCCACAGAACGATCGTCGCCCACGGGTAGTCGATCGCGAGGTGGGAGATGCTGAGAAGGTGCTTTAGGGTTTCGCTAGGCCGAGCTTGAACCGCTGCCGACTGGTCTTTGAGACGAGCCACCGAGTCGTCTTGTTACTGATCGTCGAGACCGACCCTGCGAGGATCAACGAGCGGACCTCGGCGCGGGTGATTTTCACGACGCCGCCCGATTGGAGCATGGCAGTCGAGCGCTCGATCTCTCGGAGGGTGGCCACCGCGAAGAGGACGGGCAGCAAGCAGAAGAGGCGGATTTGGATCGCCATCTTCGGGATCGCGTTGATGTAATCGAGCGATTTATGGATGTCTTCCCGGGCGAGTGCCACGAGCGCGGCGAGCGCCTCGCGATTCTGGACGCGCCAGTCGCCGTGCAGGATCGTCTGGTGGCTCGAGCCCTTCGCGCGCAATAATTCCTCGGGTATGTATGCCGAGTTCTCGTGCTCGATGTCCCACGCGATATCTTTGAGGATGTTGATCGTCTGCAACGCCTCGCCGAAGGCCTCGCAGTTCTTCTGGAGCCGGAGATAGTCGCGCTCTTTTACGAGCGGCGAGTGGCAGTGCCAGAGGTCGGTAAGGAGATGTCCCACCGTGCCCGCGACGTAGTAACAGTAGCGACGGTATTCCGGGAGCGTCTGGATGCGGATGCCGTCCGGATACCGGCCGACGAATTCGCTCATTCCGAGCGTCAGCTCGCGCGTCCACTTCTCGACGATCTCGGCAGATTTTTTCGGCAGAGAGTGAAGCAGCGTGAAAACGAGTTGCGTCCCGCGCATCAAGTCGAGGTACGACGCGTCGGCCGCGATATCGGAAGCTTCGGCAGCGAAATTTCGCGCTTTTTCTTCGTCGCTAAAGCATTCCAGGAACTTCGCGAGCAGTTCTTGTCGCCGCGCCGCCGTCTTCGTTCCGTCGTCTTCGATCGTATCGGCGATCCGACAGAGCAGGTAGCCCGTGAGGACCGCCCGTCCGAGGTCGCCCGGCAGGACGGCAATTCCGATCGCGAACGTGCGCGACACGCGGCCGATGATCCCGCGACCGAAAGCGAGCGCCGCGCGCTCGTCGTTCACCACCATGCCTCGAATCCGACGTTCCTTCCATTCGCTTGCAGCATTCGCACGGCTACTTGAATTAGATATGTTCGTCGCCAAACCCCCGCGGCAGCCGCCCCGCGAGTCTCCGCAGGACTCCCACCGAGTCGCGGCACACACGCCATGATGCGACTCGGTCCGAACGAAATCATTCCCTCGACGGTGGTGCGATGAGCCGCGCGATGTCGCCCCGCGCACGCAACGTTTTGTGTGTGTTTCCGCACTATACGCCATCTTTCGGAACGTTCGAGAATGCGTACCCCTTCGTCGGCGTCAAGGCGTTCATGCCGCCGCAAGGCATCCTCGTGATCGCAAACTATCTGCCCGCCAATTGGAACGTACGTTTCATCGATGAGAACGTACGGCGCGCGGAAGCCGCGGACTTCATGTGGGCGGACGTCGTCTTCGTAAGCGGCATGCACATTCAACGTCCTCAGATCGGCGACATCAATCGTCGCGCGCATTCGTACGGAAAAGTGACGGCGCTCGGCGGCCCCTCCGTATCCGGTTGCCCGGAGTATTACCCAGAGTTCGACTATCTTCACGTCGGCGAACTCGGCGATGCGACGGATGCGCTCGTGGCGCGCCTGACGGAATCGGTGGCGAGGCCGCCCGAACAGGTACGGTTCGAAACGAAGGATCGTCTACCGCTCGCGGACTTTCCCGTGCCGGCCTACGAGAAGCTCGACGTCTCGAACTACTTCCTCGGAAGCGTTCAGTTCTCGAGCGGCTGCCCCTATCGTTGCGAGTTCTGCGATATCCCCGAACTCTACGGCAACAACCCGCGCCTCAAGACGCCCGAACAGATCGTCGCCGAGCTCGACGCGATCCTCGCGAACGGCGGCCAGCGCGCGATCTACTTCGTCGACGACAATTTCGTCGGCAATCGTAAGGCAGCGAAGGAGTTGCTGCCGCACCTGATCGCGTGGCAGAAGAAGAACGGCTACGCCGTTCAGCTGGCGTGCGAGGCGACGCTCAACATCGCGAAGTCGCCCGACCTTCTCGCGATGATGCGCGAGGCATATTTCTGCACCATCTTCTGCGGCATCGAGACGCCCGATCCGGTGGCGCTCAAAGCGATGCACAAGGACCAAAACAATCAGATGCCCGTGCTCGAGGCGATCGGCATCATCCATAGCTTCGGCATGGAAGTCGTCTCGGGAATCATCATGGGGCTCGATTCGGATACGCCCGACACGGCCGAGAAGATTTTGGAGTTCGTCGAGGTCTCGCACATCCCGTTGCTGACGATCAACCTCTTACAGGCGTTGCCGCGCACCCCGCTCTGGCGCCGGCTCGAATCCGAAGGCCGTCTCGTGATCGACGTGCCCGGGCGCGAATCGAACGTCGATTTCAAACTGCCGTACGATCAGATGGTCGAGATGTGGCGGCGCACGTTCACCGCGGCGTACCGTCCCGAAGCGCTCTACCGCCGCTTCAAGTATCACGTCGACCACGTGTTCCCGAATCGCATCACGCCGCCGAACAGCAAGCAGCGCGTCAACCTGACGAACATTCGCGTGGCGCTGCGCATCCTCGGTAACCTGCTCGTTCGCGTCGGCTTACTCAGCGACTACCGCAACGTGTTCTGGAAGATGGCGAAAGAGACGCTTGCGAAGGGCAACGTCGAGGCGCTCTTCCATATCGGCATGGTGAGCCATCACCTGATCACGTACGCGCGTGAGGCCGCAGCGGGCGCGCACGGCGCGTCGTTCTACAACCAAGAAACGCGCGATCCGGTCCCGGAAACGCGCGTCTTGGAGCGCTCCGCCTAAAGCAACCTAGAATTCTTTGTAGGGCAAGAATTTCGAATCGAGGGTGATCACCGCGCGCTCGCCGCGGCGCTCCACGGCGATCTTCAGATCGATCGCGCTCAGAATACCGTCGCCGAACGTTTCGAACGTCCATTCGCGAATCGCTTCGCCGTACACGTCGATCAACTCGTGTAAGCGATAGACGAGCGGATCGGAATTCCGTACGGGAGGCACGGTGAGCGGCGCGAGCGACGACTCGTCGATGGCGAGCGCTTCCGCGAGCTTCGTCGCAGTCGCAGCGGTCAGTTGTGCTTGGCCGGAGAGAACGGCGCCGATGTAAATCGGGCTCTTATCGAGAGCTTCGGCGAGGGCGTTGAGGCTGAGCCCGCGCTCGAGGCGTCGTTCCCGAAGATCTTCGAGGAGGTCGGCGAGCAAGGCCGCGGTCGGGGTCGACGTGATCTGCGTATTCATACCGGCTTCTTTGCCCTAGGCGCGTCGTCTCCGGCGTCCGACGGCGCGAACGATCGCGACGGCGATGCTTCCCAAGATAAGAACGAAGACGGCGATGACGGCCAGCGCGCGACCCGTGAAGACACCGAATCCGCCGCTCGCCATACAACGCTGTGCCTCCGACGTGCCGAGCGCCGTGGTCGCGCACCAGTAGACGCGATAATTCTTCGGGGAGATCTCGGGCCACGCGCCGCCCATGTAGAGGCGAACGAAGCGGTCCGCCAGCGTTTGGTTCCGCTCGAGTCGTGCTTGATACGCGGCAAGTTCGGGTGCGGTGAAGTGCGTGACGCCTTCCGACGCGAGGTCGCCGACGCGTTGCCATTCTCCGTCGAGATAGGACGTCTCGGTGACGTTCCCGACCACTCCACTCGCATCGACGTCGAGCGTGAGGTAGCCGGGCGAATTGCCGAAGATCGGCGAGATCGACGGGGAGACGAGGATCGGCACGTCGTTTGCCGGATGCGATGCGTCGCTGAGGCGGAACGAGAAGTGGTGGACGTGGCCCGCGATCACGAGTGAGACGCGGTCCCGAGCGTTATCGATCGCGCGCAAGAGCGCTTCGCGCGCACCCGGTCGCATGAACGGAACCACGAAAAGACGGTGCGCGAGGTGCGACGTCGAGTACGCATCGATCCCGGGCGGCACGTGGGTTACGAGCCACGTCCGTTCGGTCGGCGAGCCGCTCTGCAACGTGCGATCGAGATCTCCGATGCTCGTGGCCGCCGGATCGCCCGCGCCGCACGCATTGCGGTACCGCGCGGTATCGTACACGTCGTTCACCGCGACCGCGCGCAAGTTCGGACGCGGGAGCGTCGCGACGTACCCGCCGTCGTGGGAGAACGTGCGCACGAAGTCCGGCGCCGCTCCGCGCCGATCGACGAGCGGCTTCCACGCGTTCGCAACGTCGCGCAGAAACGGACCGTCGAGCGTCGCCTCGTAGTCGCCGCAATCGGAGTCGTTGTTGCCGAGCGTGATGACGAATTGTGCGTGCGGAAACGTTCGGTCGAACCGCTCGGCGATGTACGCCATCGTCGCCGACGCTTTCGCCGGCGGAAATCCGTGCGCGAGAAAGTCGCCGGCGAGAATCACGACGGGCGCGTTCGGATCGCTCGCTTTGAGCTGCGCCAGTAGCGAGTCGAAGAGCGCGTCGTTCGTGTCGTAACCGAAATGCGACGGTCGGTCGCCGTGAAGGAACGGGGAGTAGTGAAGGTCGCTCACGACGAGCCACGGCGCCGGCTGCGGTTCTGCGGCGGGCGCTTCGAGCGCGAGCAGCGACCCCACGAGCGCGAGGACCGCGACAAGAATCCTCAGCGGTCGGTCCGCCGATCGCGCGGATGCGCGTCGTCGTACGTCTTGCGCATATGCTCGACTGAGACGTTCGTGTAGATCTGCGTGGTCGCCAAGCTTTCGTGTCCGAGGAGTTCCTTGATCGTCATGAGATCGGCGCCGTTCTCGAGCAGATGCGTCGCGAACGAATGGCGCATGACGTGCGGGGTCGCGTGGATCGTCAGACCGCTGAGTTGCTCGATCGTGCGCACGATCTGCCAGATCGCGCGAACGCCCAGCCGCTCGCCGCGGCGACCGATGAAGAAGGCCGTGTCGTTCGTGCGCGGGCGGTATCCGAGATAGGCGCGCATCGCATCCGCGGCCGCTTCGTTGATGAGGACCGTGCGCTGTTTGTTGCCCTTGCCCGTGACGCGCATGATGCGGCGCTCGAGATCGACGTCGCTCAAATCGAGCGAAGCCACTTCGGCGCGGCGGATTCCGCTTGCGTACAGCACCTCGAGGATCGCGCGGTCGCGATATTTTTGAAAATCGGTACGGCCGGCCGGTGCGGGCGTGCGCAACAATCGGGCGACGTCGTCTTCGCGAAGCACGACGGGCAAGCGTTTGGGAAGTTTCGGTGGATCGATGCCGACCGTGGGATCGTCGGACCGAAGGCGTTCGACGACGAGATACCGGTAGAACCGACGTAGCGCGACGAGTTTGCGTCGGATTGCGGCCGGCATGTAGCGGCGCTTTCCGGCGAGCTCGAGGACGAAGGCTTTGACGTCGCCACGCGTGGCCTGCGTTACGTCCGCACCGGTGAACGCGGCAAACAGTTCGAGATCGCGCGCGTAGGCTTCGCAGGTTCGCGGCGAGCGGCCACGAGCGAAATGAAGTTCGTTGACGAACGCGGCGATCGTTTTGTCCGCGGGCACGTAGACCGCATCGAGTGCCGTCGCCCGCCCTTGCCGTACGTTTGTCGCCGCGGTCTTTTTCGCCACGGACGATACCATTCTCGGTCGCGCGTCAGGAGCCCGCGAGCGAAACCTCCCGCGCGTCGCCGCGCGCCTTCCCTGTGGCACCGAGAAGTGCGAGCGCGACTCCGACGCCGTGCGCCATCTGCGCGATCGCGTCGCGCTCGTCGGGAGCGAAGGATTCGCCGAAGCGCTTCGGGCCCACAACGAGCGCGCCGACGAGCCGCCCACCCGCGGACATCGGAAAGCAATATTCGCCGGAGATCGCCGAGTCGACGCCGCGTAGTTTGACGAGCGTGCGCGATGCGCGTAAGGTGACGAGCGCCGGGTCGTTCTCGTCGATGCCGCCGTAGGATCCGGCGCGGTCGTTCAACAGGATTTCGGCGAACGTGCAATCGGTGTGCGATCGAAGCGTCGCGACGGCGCGATCGATCACGATCGCCGGATCGGTAATGAACGCGGCCTCCGTCGCGAAGGTCCGCAGGGCTTGCTCGGCTTCGTGCCGCTTGCGGAAGAAGATCGTGTCGATGAGGCGGTCGACGAGCGCGTGAATGGGGTGGATTGCGAGCCCGAGCCCGAGTGCCAAGAGCGCGCTCACGACGACGTTCGTGCTCTTGCTCGCCGAATTCAACCAGCCTCCGAGCGCCCACTCCGCGAGCGAGAAGGAGCCGAGCACGACGATCGAGACCACGGCGAAAACGGCGGCGCGGTTGAGCGCGAAGCCGACGTCGAGCAGGCGATGCCCGAGTAACGAATACGTCAAGCATGCAGCCGTGATCGGAAACATCGTATTGAACAGCCAGTAGGAAAGATCGACCCGCCCGATCGCTGCGGCGCCGTAGCCGAGGAGCGGTGCGACGTAGAGAATCGCCATCGCTCCCGCCGCCCACGCGATGTGCGATCGCTCGGCACCGCGCGACGCCCGGATCGCCAACAGCGCGCAGAGCGGCGGCACGACGTACGGCGCGAATTGGCAGAACCAAACCAGCGACGAGATGAAGCCGCTCTGCACGTACGGATCGAGGAAGCCGAACCAGAAGCCGACGTAACCGAAGCTTTGGAATGCGGCGCACGAGAACGCAATCGCGTATGCGATGTAGGTGAGGGTACGGCGCGTGCGCGACGGTGGTTTGCCGAAACGGATCGCATAGGTTGCGAGCAGTGCGGCGCCGCCGTATAAAAGAAAAGGTGAGACGACAAACCCAGCAACGGTGATTGCGCCGTTGCGAAAGTCCCACGATCCAAATTCGCCGAAGTCCACCCCGAGCGCCGTCAAGAGCAGCGCGCTCGATAAGAGCGCGACATCCGTACTTTCAGGACGCTTGTAGACCATAAATGCGATGAGCGCCAGCATCACACAGATGCCGAGAAACTTAAGATAAAATTGGCCGCGAAGGGCCTGCCACCACGGGTCGTCCGCGATGTTCCGATCCATGTAGACGTCGAGAAAGGCCCGATGTCCGCTTCGGAAGATCGGCGCATGATAGCGGGTGCCGACCCTGAGGAAATGAATCCAGTCCATTCGATCGTTCGGCGTCATCGCGCGAAGGTCGATCCGGTCGCCGGCGCGCAAACCCGCGATCGCGACGGGCGACGCGGGGTCGATCTGATCGATTCGCTGGATGAACGGAGCGATTTCCGTATCCGATCCCGCAAAGCCGGTGTACCCGTCGATGATGCTCGAGTGCACGACGGTCGCGATCAGCTGCACGAACGCGAACGCGCACAACAGCAGCAGCGCACGCTGGATGACTGCGGGGCGAGCCATGCGCTCCATTTCCAAGTAATCACCGCCACGTTCCTCGCTGCCGGGCTTCTCCACAACCATTCCACATCATAGAATCGTAGTTTCATGATCTACGATCTGATGTGGATGGATTTGGTCTTTGGCCCGTAGATCATGAAACTACCCGGTGAATCGGGACGGGTCCCAGGCGGGGACGGTTTATTAGGCTCGAGATCTTCTCGAGGGTCGGGGGGTGGCGGCGGGCGCGCGGCGCTTCGCGCGCGAGTCTGCGGGTAGTCGATTGCGTTTTTCGGGGAAGTTATTGGCGTGGAAATTGCGATGTATGCGGTCGGGTTTGCGTTGGCGGCGATGGTTTGTGGCGCGCTTGGTGGGTCGCTTGCCGCGGAGCATGGGCGGGCTCGAGTTGTGCCGGTTACGATTGTCGCGACGATCGTTCTTGGGGTCGTGCTCGGGTGGGCGATCAACGGGTGGATCGCATACTCGCAGGCGAGCGCGTTCCACTAGGATATCGCGGCGAGCTCGGCTTTCTGCTTTGCGGTGAGGCCGGCGCATACGAGATCGTATGAGAGCGAAACGAGTCGCTTGATTTCTTTTGGGGGAACGTCCGCATCGAGTTGGACGGCGATCCAAAAGCGGCGGTCGAGATGAGAGCGATGGCCGACGCCCGTGTAGTCCCTACGGAGCGCCTCAGCTAAGAGAGGGTCGCACTTCAGGATCACGTCCTCGACTCCGCGGACGGCGAGAATCGCGCACACCTTGCCCATAACTTTGTAA
>Ga0209611_10003154_pt1 | contig 28816 bp, 32 predicted proteins | sample S1TSphgellanicum_3_FD_187693 | JGI IMG/M metagenome (GOLD analysis project Ga0209611, IMG submission 187693) | Host-associated microbial communities from peat moss isolated from Minnesota, USA - S1T2_Fc - Sphagnum magellanicum MG (SPAdes) (version 2) | ecosystem: Host-associated > Plants > Peat...
TATACCCTTTAAAAAAAAAAAAACTCAACCCTAAAACAACATTTTTGATACACCTTAAAAAAAAATTGGACTTTGAAACAACATTTTTGGTACACCTTAAAAAAAAAAGACTTGAACCCTAAAACAACATTTTAAGAAGAATTGCATGATGATGATGATGAAGAAGAAGAAGAAGAAGAAGAAGATTCGAGAGATTTGCTGCATGCATGAATGAGCTTCAACTTCACGTGCAACACTAGAGATGGATCTGCATTGAATAAAGCATGAAATAAAACATGAGGAATTCAAAGAGCTTGGTGGGTGGTGTGCATCAGGATTGAAAGCATAGATTGATTGATTGATTGATTGATGCTGTATCGACGAGGACGCAGATCTCTCTGCACACAACTTAGTTATAATTAGTTTGTGTGTGTTGGTCATAGTTCCAGAGGAAAAAAAAAGAAGAAGAAAAAGAGATTGTTGTTGTTGTTGTTGTTGATGGTGGTTGCATCAGGAGCTAGTGTATATATTTTTGACTTGTTTTCCAAATGGAGGGAGTCTTCTTGTAGCAGCGGCAGTGATCACGAGGTCGCACTTGGTTGGCTCTTACTTTCCGGTGGGAGGGAGATGCTCCTAGTTTTGTGACGTCAAAGTGCGAGGGGATGACGATGAATCTGTCGCTGAGTCAAAGGAATTAGGGTTTGTTTTGTTTTTGTATGTTTTTTTTCCCCCTTTTTGTCGCGGAATTTGTTAGTGTTGTTTTCTTCTCAAGGATTTTTTTAGTCACCAAGGAAAGGAAGGAAGGAAGGAAAAAGGCAGGACTGACTGGTGTAGAATAATATTAGTTTTCTGCTTTTGCTTTTATTGTTGATGATGGTTCCTGATTTCTTTTGTTTGTTGTAGAAGTCAATCGGTAGAGAGCGGAGTAGTACGTAGCGGCTACAGTTGTTGGGAGTGTTTTTCGGTGGAGTGCTTTTCTTCTTCTTTTAGGTATTGGATGGAGACGAGAAGAGAAACGGATTTGCGGAGATGTTAGGGTTTAGGTCTTCCAGTCTTGTGAGTGGGGAGCTTGTTCAGAGTCTTTCCCTGTTCTCCTTTCCTTTAGTTTTTCTTTCCCTTTTCTGTTGGTCTGTTGCTAGCCATTAGTATGGCTGAGTCTTCCCCTTGTTTGCGGAATTGCAGCAGAAACTCGGTTCGCAGGTTGATGCTTGTTACCCACCGTAGGGAGCTGATGAAGTCAGTGGGGAAGTTGTGGTAGTTAAGGCATTATCATACATACTACTGTTATGGTCCCTGAATAGGTGTGAGACGGGCACTTTTGTTCATATCGGTGTGCGTGTGTGTGTGTGTTTTTGTTTAAAAAAAAGAAAAATTCTGTCTTTACTTGTTTGGTTCTTTCTATGGCTTCCTGAGGAAGTGTTAACCTTGCTGTTTTTTTCTTCATCGGGAGAATGGAGATTTCTCTATTCTTATGAAAGATATTCTCTTTTCTTGCTTGGTTCTATTTCAGATTTTCCTTCTCTTTGGTGTTTACCTTTTTCCTTGGTTTCCTTTGCATCTCCACCTCTTTATGTTCTGTTGAGCTAGTTAGCATCATTTTTGAGTTTCCCTGTCACTGGTGGTCTTTTGATAGAATCTTCACATGTTGGTCAATGTATGTATTTTCTCTTTGGGTTGGGTCTCCTCTGTTTCTTTGGGGGTGTTTTGGGGGTTGGGTTTCTGTTCCTCTTTGCTGATATGGTGTCAGACCAGAAATCAACCGATCATAACCTGCCAATAACCTTAGTATGGATGCATGACACATGTAATTGGGAAACTCACCTTCCCTTCTCCAGGTTGTTCCTCATAGTTTGGCCATGGAGCAGTTGATCTGAATTGTGGTTAGGTATTAATGGGAATGTCAGTTTGGGCTGCTCTTCTTCTACTGCAAGAGAGAGTAAAGTGAATGGATGGGGATGCAGGTAGTAGTAGCATGAGGAGGTGATGGCAGGCTTGAAGTTCATGGCTCCCAACAGGATGAAGGAGGAAAAGACCCAACTATCATTTTGCCACAAATTGCAGGCAGCAACACGGAGTGTGCAGTGGACATATGCAATTTTCTGGGAGCCCTCCCCTAAACAACAGTAGGTCTCCTTTTCAGGGGAATTGGCCTTTTGAGAGTTACATTACCTTCTTCTTTGTGTTGATTGCATCTGTATCAGCATGGTTTTGTCTTTCCCTCTTGCATTCTTTTGATGTCCAGCCTTGAAGAGCCACCTTCTCTCTATCCCTGTGTATGAATTATCTGGATGGTTGGAGACTGAGCCTAAGTTTCCAGACCCTAAGCAACTGCAAAGCTTCATGAGTTATCAGTAACCTTTGATGCATATGTGTTAGTTATTAGTCCATTCTCTTCCTCCTCGCTGGTCTAAATTAGGTCTTTTCTGTAAGGACTTCTAGGTAAAACTTAAGAGTTCCAGAATCAAGATCACTTAATGCATCTGAAGTGAGGCCTGTTTGCCTTTTTTCCCTCTTCTAAACATGAAATCAGAAGCTTTCACTTATGAGAAACCATCATGACATGCTGATCAAAGAAGCTGATAGTCCCCTCCTGTCATACAGTGGTTCTTGCTCTGAAAGCATCATTAATCTTGGAACTCAGGGCATTAGTGTGGGGCAATGGATACTACAACGGCAGCATTAAAACAAGGAGAACAGTGCATGCTGAGGAGCTGAGTCCAGAGGAATTTGGGCTGCAACGTACCCAGCAGCTCCGTGATTTGTTTGCAACCTTGTCTGTGGCTGGCACAGGCCATGAACTCGCCAGGAAACCATCGTCATTGAATCCTGAAGATCTGGCTGAGACAGAATGGTTCTACCTGGTGTGCATGTCATGCTCTTTTGCTTCTGGTGCAGGGTATCTTCTGTCTCCATGCCTTTGTTGATTTCAGTCCAAATCATCCATTTTTATGTTTTTTGGGTATTGATAATCTTGAATGCTTACAGCTTACCTACTGTCTCATGATCACTTTGGTCTTGTTTCTTGGGAATGGGAGGATACTTTTTGACCAAATGTATAACCAATGTAGAGATATGCTCTTTGTGACATGATAGCCTGCCAGGGCGCACAATGGGAGAGGGGCGCTATGTATGGCTGTATGGGGCCAATGAAGCCAACACTAAAGTCTTCAATCGTGCCCTTCTTGCCAAGGTGAGTTCTTCTCCTGACTTGTTCTTTGGTTTTTACACTCATTGATACATGATTGTAGAAGAACCTAGAGAAAGAAGACAATATGGGACACAACTCAATTCTGGGAATTTGTGGCCTACAGTATTGTGGCCTACACAGTGGAAGATGATTAGAAACTTTGGAAAGAGTTTTGAGAGTTGTAGACTGAAGTTTGTTGTTGATGGACTGTGCTGCTGTAGTATTGTAGATCAGCCTCAGCAACTTTTTGCATTCAAATGTGGATATGTATTGTGGATTTCAAATCCATTGTGAATAAGAGGTGTTCCTAGCACTTCATTGATTTCTTCTTTCCTCTTATCCAAATCTGCTAAAGCCCCAGGGCAATTTTAGAAGAGCTGGCAAATTATTGATTGTCAAATAGTCCTCTTGGCTGATATAGGGGTTGCAACTTTTTTATGTGCCTACTAAAAGTCTGTTCCATTGGCTGTTTTGTGTGGGCATGATTCTAATACCGCATTCAATGGAGCATGTAGACTGCCTGCATCCAGGTATTTTTCAAGTGATTGCAAGGAATTCCATTTGAATTGTTTGTTGTCTTACTGAATATGGTAGAATCATTGATCAGTTTCAATTGTGCTACATTTTGCATACTGCACACTGATGGCTATATGATTGAACTGTGGGTGTAACAGACAGTTGTCTGCATCCCACTTGCTGATGGCGTACTTGAGCTTGGGACAACTGACCTTGTAAGCACCAATAACCACATCAGTATAAGCTACCTCTTTCAAATTCTGGGGACATCAATCGGGGGTTGTAGCAGCTAAGCTGGACATTAACTTTTTATATCTCGTAAGATTGTTTGTAGGAAAGCTTTGACTAGTATTCAATGTCTGCCCTCTCCCTCTCCTTGACCAAGTTTTTGACTTCACTTTCTTCATTATGGATCTTTTGTTCCATTTTATGGATCTCTGTTTACCGTGACTTTATCTCAGCATCTTCTTTTACTCAGATAACTTCAAATGGAAAACATTGCAGTGTCTTCTGGAAATTTTATAGAAACTCAGTACCCAGATCTTTGATTTGCCTGTATTTTTGGGCTGATACTAATATACTTCTCTCCACTTGCTGTTGGGAGCTGATCAAGTCAGTGGGTAATAGTTGCAGCTTGTCCCTGTTATTCATGGTGAAGGTGACGGTCTGGCACTTTGTGAGCAACTCTCATAAGGTTAGGACTGCACTCATTGCCATGTTAACTTCAAAATAATGTTGTTGAGATTTCCCTTCAATCTCATCATAGTCATGAATGAAACTAGAAAACAATAGGAAGACAGATCATTTGCCAACCAAGTGTGACTGTGTGGCTCTTCACCCTTTTTAGGCTAGTGCCTCTCCTTTTCAAAGGTGGTCTCTTTCTAACAGCCATAATGTGGAACTCTCCCCAAGGTTTGACCTAAAGTACTTACGCAGTTATTGGTGACCAGATGACCCCAAACCCTTACTCTAGTTGGGTTGGTTTTATAGTTTCATCAGGTGTGCAAATTACACATGTAAAGAATTACATGTAAAGAATGACTCAGAAATGTGGCCTCCTTAATGACATGGGAAAGTAGATGTTGAAGAAGAAAAACACTAGGCAAAAATGAAGAGAGGATAGGAGAGGAGCAATCAATGTAAGAAAACTTCACAGGGAGAAGATTTTCCTGCAGTTTAACCTTGCTGCGTCTTCATTGGCCAATGGTTCCATCTCCTATTTCTACATCTTCTTCCTTCTAAGCTGTTTGACCCAAAGACACCTCTCAGTGTCAGGATCACTATCAGCCTTTTCCAACACCTCCCTGACAACCTTGATTTTGCCAAAATGAATGCATCACGTGTAGTTCAGTCTAAAGGTCTTCTTGTGCCTAGTCAACTATAGGCACCTTTGAAATCTCAATATGATTAGGATATACCTTTTTAGGCTTAGTCCCACCTTTTAAGCATCCAATACCTGTTGCTTGTAGTAAATTGACTTTACTGTTCCCATTTTTGACAGGTGAAGGAAGACCCAACGCTAGTGCAGCACATTCTATCTTTCTTTGCAGACCATGTGAAATCTGTGTCCACAGAGCAATCTGCATCTAGTCATCAAGGACCAGAAAAATCTGAGCTTTTAGAGCGTCAGGGTACTACTGGCTGGCTATCTTCTCCAGTACAAAACTCACCATCTAAGTCCAGTGCTCAAGAAGCCCCGGTATTAGGCTTCACTCAGGAATCTGATGCTGAAGGTCAGTCCATATTACTGGCATATGAATTGTGATGCCTGAGGGGCTATACCATTTTCTTTCTAGACAAAATCTTGTAACTGAAGTTTAGGTTCTTGAATGTAGAAGATGCTTGCAAGCTTAAAGAAAAACATTCTAGTCCTGAGTGAGGTGAATACTTGTGTGATTTTTCAACTATTCAAAACCTCTAGGCAAATAATGCTTTTTGGGAATTTGATGTGCAGCACCAAAGAGTTCAAAGAGAGCTTCAGGCTTGCAAAATGAGAGTCAGCATTTGTTGTCTGATGAAGCTCAGGGGCTTAGTTTGAGATACTCATTGCACTCCTCCCAGCCATGGCCACCTCCACCAAAGCAACGTGCACCATCTTCACAGGTACATATCCTTGTTGGGCAGGTGATGGCTTTTTTCATACCCCACAGGCCTGGGATTTTGGAATATTAAGACCCATTACATACCTGGCAGGCTTGAGTATGAAAAGATTCTTAGTTGATATGCCCTCTGGTCATCAATCCACAACCACTTTTTGACATTTTGATGGGCATCAACTTAACAGGTATTGAATGGGGAATCCCTGTTGGACTCCTACTCCACCATCAATGAGAAAAAGTGGCCTTGACCTTCTAAATGTATGAGGTGGCATTCCCCCATTTATTCACAGTAGATGTCTTGGATCCTCAGGCCCTGAGACAGGTTTAAATTCAGACTTCTAGGTCTTAACTTTCTGGACATAGAAGTTAAATGTGTTACGTGAAGGGGATGGTGGTGAACTGAAAGCAAGACCTGCAACCTTTGGCCATGTCTTCCACAATCTTATCTTTATGCACACAGGACACCACCACCACCAAATTCACTCTCCCACTCTTCTGTACTCCCATTTTCTTCCTTGGTTGGTGATTTTTGCAGGCTGCAGATCATCTTAATGCAGAAGCCTGTGCTCCAAGGGATATGTTGATGCTGGGATTGCGGCAACCCAATGATCCCTCCCTTGCATCAGACAGCACCTTGTCCAGTCTACCACTTCCCCGAAAGCAGGTACAAAGGGGCAGTTCAGCAGACCAAAGTCATCCAGCATTAACTGTAAGTATGCCTAACTTGCAGCTTATCTCAACCAGCAGAAAGAGCAAAGACTCAAAATGCATGTTAATGAAGTGGGCAAGAATTAATCAGATTTCTATCAGTGATGATTTTTGGACTGTTGAAAGTAGTCTTTCTTTTAATTTTTGTGCAACTTTATTGGGGTTGCCTTTCATCAACTGATCCTCTCTTGATTCAGGAGGATATATCCTTGTGGCACTATGCTATCTGGTAGACATGAGATGTGTAGGGTTATCTTTGAAGAATTTGACAGTTTTGGGAGCAAGCTAAAGTTCTTTGCAAGAGTGTAGAGGCCTGGAAGCTCCCACAGGTACTTAATGTGGACAAGGACATTGAATATCCTTGGTGAATCTGAGAGAGGAAGGGGATGTGCAAGAGTTCAATAATTTTCTCCTAGTAGATCCTATAACCTGGACTTCCCATGCCTCAGAACCATGCAATGTGGTAGGGCTGTATTAAAGCTGAGATCAATTTTCCAATGAGATGTCTCTGATGTACAACAGATGGAATATTTTTTGAAGAATCAGAAGCCTGACCTTGACCTCAAAAAATTATTCTGAACATGGCCACACAGGTGAACACAGAAAAACCGAATGAGAAGCCAGAAGGGGCACCAAAAGCACCAATTCCTAGTGCATTTGTCCATTGGGAAGATGGCCTGCCTCCTGTGAAGAAATATCAACAACCTGGGAACCATCAACGACTACTAAAAGAGGCCATGTTCCACATTACCAAACTCTGTAGCACCAGGGGGGATGAAAGCAAGGAAGGGGAAAGTGGTTTTGCCTCTCTGGATACAGAACAGGAGGAGAGAAGGAGTGCTGGAGGATCTCGGAAAGGTGGAGGAAGTGCAGAGGAGGTTAATGGAAGTCATGTGCTTGCAGAGCGCCGACGACGTGAAAAACTTAATGATAGGTTCATAACATTGCGGGCACTTGTTCCCTTTGTCACAAAGGTAATGCCATGACTGCACTGCCTTTGAAGCATTTCTTCTTAGGTCTACCATCTCAAAATGTTTTCCTCAACAAAATCAAAGCTACCACAGTTTTGTTTTCTTATGGATGTCTGTTGTGTGTCAGATGGACAAGGCATCCATCCTTGGAGATGCAATTGATTATGTTAAGGATCTTCAGCGGCGCATTAAGGATCTTGAAGCACAGAACAACCAACTGCATGAAGTGGTGGAGGCAAGAACAGCAAAAAGGCCCATAAACATGAACAAGAGTGAGATGTATATGGATAACCAGCCCAAAGTGCAATTCAATGATAAATTATCTACTATAGAGCAGACAGCCAAAGCTGGGGATCCAACTTCAACAAATTCCAGTCTGCGTGAAAATGGACAAGAAGTACCTGGGGATGCGGATGTGCAAGTCTCTATTGAGGGTGATGAAGTAATTTTGAATCTCAAATGCCCTTGGAGAAAAAACCTTCTTCTTGACGTTTTACAGACCTTAAGCAATCTTCAGTTTGATGTATTTGCTGTGCAAGCCTCTACAGGGAATGACCACCTCGCCGCATCATTGAAAGCGAAGGTAACTGCTAGGCTGCATACCTTGTTGATGGTACTTCAAACATGAACAGAAAGGTACTTATCATATCAATTTGGATGTTACATGTTGGATTCAGGTGTTATGTTATGGTCTTATGCTCAGGAGTTTGCACTAACAGTATTCAGTTGCATGTGCAGATGAGAAACGATGCTACTTTGGCAAGGCCTAATGTGCTGGCAGTTCGAGAAACACTACAACATATAGTTGGAGGTGTTGGAATCAACCGAAATATTGCACCCTCACCTAACTAGTGTGTCATTTGCCACATGTTATCTGCAAAGCAGGTAACTGGGAAAATGAAGCCTGGCAGGCTGAGCCTGTGTTTTGTGGTTTACACCTTTCAAGTCTATTCAGGCCATCTCTCACTTTGTGCTTGTAATGGAAAATGACACCTGTCAAAATAGGCATGCGTTTTGGTGTTACACATTTTTAAAGTTCATCTCTCACATTGGGCTTGCATTTACTTCCACAATTTGTACCATTCTCTCTCTCTCTCTCTCTCTCTATATATATATATATATATATCGTAGTACCTAAATGTGGTACAGGCTTACAGCAAGATTTCTTGACCCTATGTGCTGTTGTGCTTCTTGACCAGTTGTCCCTTGATGTTGAACATCAGGCCCACTGTTGTGCTAATTTGCAAACCTCTAACCATGGATTGTGGTTTTGCACCCAACAAATGGGAAGTTCCCAGGCCTGATTCCCAAGTTTTATGAAAGGAGTTCGAAATCCTAGTCTTTAGACTTCCTTTTTTCCAGTACTCTGGAGATGTGCTGTGCGACAGCTGATTTGTTGTCATCTACGATGACCCATGAGTGGTCTCATGCAGACAACACACAATGCTGCCTTCAAGAAAATATATGAATAATAGGACTGACACTTAATTTACCCATAAAACATCTGATCTTTGCTTTTGGGAAAATTGTAATTTGCACTATCTTCTGGACTGAAGTTTGATTCTGAGCTACCTAACCTGTTGTCAATTTTTGAGGTAATTGCTGCACCACGGTGGCAAAGATTTCTATTTTTCAATTGTTGAGTCAGAAGGAGCACCATAACATATGTTTGAGTGTATTGCTAAGTGTGAAGTTGTTATGCATACTTTGGAAGATTGGAATTTCTAAGATTGATACCTCTACCTGTCACATGCAGTAGTACAGCTGAATTTGTGGATTTGATTCTTGGGGGGAGGGGTGCTTTTGCAGCAGCAAATGCGAAGAGAGGGAGAAAGCAAAACAGAAGACAATATCCAATTGGATCTTAAGCTGAGGGACTGGTGATTTGCTGATGCGATTGCTGATGCAGTCAAAGCTCCAACAAGAAGAACAAAACCAAGCTCCAACGAGAACAAAATCCATTTCAGAGGTCACTTTTCTAACGGGCAAAACAAAAGGCGTGGGGCAATGAGGTTTGCCCAACTTTCCTGTGGAAGGTTTGATCCTCTTGCATACTCACCGTGGTTTTTCAGTGTCCAATTGAACTTTCAACCCTTATTATGAGTCAGGGTTGGTTACATCATAGGGAATGCTTTTAGTGTTGGTTTTATGATTAGGACTTGAACCAAAGGGTTGCTTGTCAGGTTCAATTGGTTGACCTGTTATGTATAAAGCTGAGTTATGTGTAGAAAGTAACATCAATAAGGAAAATAATTGGTAATGAATGGATTTGAACCAACAAACTACATGTCTTGACTGTCAAAATCTTGAAATATCCTAATTGGGTTTACCAGACCCATGTTCTGAAATAATTAAATATTTGAGCCAAATCTGCCAGTTGTGTCAGTGGGAGGTATGGTAGTATCGATGAGAATTAAAATAACACAGCGCGAATCTCGTTATGTTCAAATGTGTTCGCCACAACTCTTCAGCTTCTAGGTTCTCTATGCAGTACAACTTTCCAAAATGGCGGCTTTGGATCATTCCAGAAGAATACCTGCTGGATTTGTGAAGGGAAACACAAAAAGGTTCATCCAGTTCATCTAGTAGATGTTGAAAATTTGCAAGTAGAAAACCAGCATTGTCTCGTTTGTATGTGGGGTTGCCTCTGTTATCAGTTCCATTTTGCACCCAACTACAGCGAAACAACACAATGGGTGAAGACACAGGTCCATGATCCAATTTCAAGATCTATTTCAAGATTCCAACATACTGGATCACTCCAAGAACAACATCTTCACTCCCTTCTGATTGTTGGAAAACAGATGCCACTCCAGAATCATATGTTACCAACATATTGGTGCTTTGATCTTCAATTAGGAAATGGTTGCCATATGCTTTGATTTTTTTATAAGACAAAGCTTGATTTTTTTATAAGACAAAGCTGTGTGAAGCTGGGAGTAACTGAAAGGTTTACCAAATTCTGTATCGATGGGCACATCATTAGCAAGTTGATGGGTTTGTATGGCTTCCCTTAGCCATGTGGTCATCTCAGCAATCTCTTCCAAGTTTGATGGAAAATTGATAGGTCGGTTGCGAGTACAAAATTGATAGGTTTTCTCTTTGTAAAAAACATTGTGTTAGTTTTGATTTTTGAGTTTTCTTTTGCCAATTTGAAATTGTTTGTTACTAACAAAATTGTGGAATTGCCACCAACACCATTTGATGATGTTGACTTGGCATGGAATTATTGATATATAGGACATAATTGTCATCATTTAGCATAATTAGTTAGTATATTATGAGCATTTTTTAAATTAATTAATTAGCATTTTTAATATATATTTTTTATTCTTTAATTAATTATCAATATTATGAGTTAATTATTTAATTTATTAGGTGATTAGTTACACAATTACTTAGTCACTTACCTATTTAATTATATAATTTACAAAAGTTAAAATGAAGATAAAAAATATGGGATATAGTCTTAAACTATTTGCAACTAAAAGTTTATCCCATATATTTTCTTTTTCATTATCATCTTGAAATATATATAAACAAGGTGTTTTGTGTTACATTTTCAAATTGAAAAAAGTGAGCATAATGGATGGGCCAACAAAAAAGGTTTAACCCAAAATAAAATATAAATATTAATGTATTCTTGTTTAATTTACCTACCTACCTACTTATGTACCTACATAAAGAGGTAGGCTTTGGTGGGTAAGTAGGTAAGTACATATCTACGTATTTATTTATAACCCAGTTCAACATACATACCTAAATATTGGTTTCAATTTATTTTGGTCAAATTCAATTAATGTGTTACGTGACAAATTTTTATCGCACAATCTAAAACCATCGAAGCATAAAAACTACTAAAAGTTCTGACACATAACAACATATCACTTGATCACATTGTTCATGAAAAAGTGGCATCTTAATCGCAATTGACAATATATATATGTCTAGTCAAAAGATGAAAATGTATTTCATTGATCTTTTCTTTCATGCAAAATTCCTTTTTTTTTTGGTGACTATTGTCACATGTGATTTGTGCAACGTGACTATTAAGATTTTAGTCACAATTGTTGTTTGTTACAAAATGAACATTTTCTATTAATTTGGTATGCTACTTTCAAAAATACAAAAAAGTTTGAAATTTTCGAAGCTAATTGAAAGAATGGATTCTTTTTGGGCTTCACATGTTTTTGTGAAGTTGTTTTACACAAGATACCTTGTTATTATGGAACTACATAGTTTTTTTGAAATTATGTTCACCTATTTCTATTTTGAAACATATTATTATACCAAATAACAAGGACAATGTTGAAGGAAGATAACATATGCATCAATGAAAAATTGATGAAAAATAATAAATATATTAAAAAATGAACTCATTTTCACATGGTGTCAGGGTTTAGGGTTTATCCCAATATCATATAATTCATCAAAATTGACTATTATAAATTTATTATGTTAACTTAGTGGGTCATAATATGTAAAATTACCTTGAAAGGCATGCACCTTGATCTAACTTAATCTATTTTGCTACATATGATTATTGTTCACCATTGCTTTGCTTAATATTTATTTATATTAAAAAAAAGAAATTAAGAAATCTCAATTTTTAAGTTCTAAAATCTCAATAGTTGAACAACAAGTATGCAAAGTACACCTTTTGTTGCGTGTTTATAATAGTAACCCAATAAATGATTGGGTCAATAAATATTTTTTCACAAGTTGGAAGGTCAATTTGCAACAACGATAAATATCAATAGAATTTTATCTTTTTTTAAAATAGAACTTTTGCAAATTCTATTTTTTTTTGTCAAAACATTCATTATAGGGACAATATTATTGGATTGTTCAAACTACGGTTTTTGAAACAATTAAAAAACTTTCTCTAGTAATTTTCATAAATTATGTTAATCAATTCCATCGTAAAGCATGTATTGTAGAAACATGAAAGGTTTCAATTAATCAAAAATGTTAATATGATTGATAATTGACATATTTTGTTGAAACATTTGAATTATGTGACATAATAAGCTAACATTGTTTGAAAAATTTGACAAAATTAAAAATAATTTAATTTTGTGTTCAAAGCCGCCAATGTAGTATGGTATCATGTGTCATCTTGAGAATTATTTAACATCCAACATTAGTCCCAATTATTAAAAAAAATTTGATGATTCAAATAATTTAATTTAATTTATTGTTGGTGATGAAATTTTTTCCATGATTGTCCACCCTTCAACTTGTACAATGGTTAAAATAAATTTCATAATTGTTAAAATTCATCATTCATGGATGAATTTATAAATAAAATTTTATTTTAATCCATTTGGATGAAATTTTTTGCTTGTGGCCCATCCATACCTAGTTCTTAATATTTTATTATACTCATGATCAATTTAAATTTCATGAACCATGACACTAGCAATTGTGTGTTTTGAATATGTAAAAACCTTCAAAAAACTAGTGTATTTGGAGGTAGATTTACAAAGCATAATTAAAACTTGCAAGGCATTCCAAAAAATGAATAAAATATAAGCACATGCATTTTTTTAAAAATTTTTTAAAAAAATTTTGCATCGTTTTTTTCCCCCCTTATAATAAATAACCAAAAGGTACCCATTGGATATCATGAGAAAAAAAAAGAAAAAAAGAAAAAAAGAGGAAAGTTGGCCCCCTTTGGCTTTACACTGCACTAAAAATAAAAAAAAAACATAGATGATATGGACATAGTGTTGTTTCCATCCATCCACAAATTCATCCAGTCAGATTAGGGTTTGATGATCTCAAATTAGGGTTAGGGCTTGACGATCGATCTCGAATTAGGGCTCTAGAGTTTGATGAACTCAGATACGGGTTAGGCTTTGTTTGACGATCTTCGTTTGTGTTGTCTGCTTCAAAGAAGAGGTGTGCGGTGATGTTGGACTGACAGAAGAGGCAGGCGATGGCGGAGTGAGTCGCGAAAGATCGTGAGGATGACGATCCAGCATACGGCATACGCACGGGTCGGATTATTGGGGAACCCGAGTGATGGCTACTTTGGTAAGACGCTGGCGTTTTCTGTGCGCAATTTCGCGGCCACTGTGACATTGGAACCATCCGAGTCTCTCGTCATCCTGCCGCATCCTGTCCACGATCCGTCGAAGTTTGCGTCGCTGCAGCAGTTGGTGAGAATCTTTTTATCTCCCCGCAACAGTAATAGTGATTTTGCTGCCGCCTGCTGTTGGAAGTGTCGAGTTAGAAGAACTCGATTAGGTATTGCTAACATTCTCGTCACTTTTTGGTACGTGTCTGGTTGTTGCTGTGACGCTGTGCTTTGATTCTTCTGCTGCTCCGATGGATCTTATATAAGAAGTGTATATGTTGCTTTGGAGATTGATTTTGATCTGGTATTGACAAATGTCTTTGAATGAGTTTGCACATTTACCAAGCAAGATCATCATCCCTTAGTAGCAAGCATATTGCTCATACTTCCAAAATGCAGCACAATGGTCACAAGTTTCTAGGGCTTTTTTAGGGTTTTGTGTTTGTGGACAAAATTTGTTAAAACAGAGAGAGAGTGAGTGATTGTGAATGCAGGCAGAACGAGTGGAGAGCGAAGGATATTATGGAGGTGTCCGATTGCTCATGGCCACATGCAAAGTTTTCCATGCCTATTGTGCAGCTCATAAGATCGCACTGCATCACAACAACTTCACACTATCTTATGACACGAACATTCCCAGACAGGTTTGTGTTTTACAATTCTTTCACTGAGAACTGAATTCTGAAATGATGGTGACACAACATCCATCAGTGTACACATTTTTGAAAGAGTAGGAGGAGAAAGTTGGTACTTGGTGGACAAGACTGTGAAACCCTACTACTACTACTACTACACATGCATGTATGCAATGCAGTTGAAATTATTTTCAAGTGTGGATGATGCCAATGTTGTAGGCTGGACTTTCAGGATCAAGTGCCATTGTGTGTGCGGCACTTAGCTGTTTGCTGGAGCATTTTGATGTGGGAGATTCCATGAAGGTGGAGGACAGGCCAAGAGTGATCTTGACTGCTGAAGAGGAACTTGGTATAACTGCTGGTTTGCAAGACCGTGTGGCACAGGTCTACGGAGGTCTTGTCTACATGGTTTGTCTGGTCCTTTTACCCATTCCTCCTGCATTATTACAGGCTTACGGATATCTTCCTTTGGCCTCTCTATCTTTTGGTCTAGTCAGAAGATTTATAACCAAAGCTCTTGAGGAGAAGGTTGCATCCAGCCAGAGCATTTGACTGATCTGTTGCTGTCAGCAGGATTTTGACAGGGATGCTTTGGAGAGCACAGGAAATGGCATTTATACACCCATGGATCCTGGACTACTTCCAACACTTTATTTGATTTATGCAAGGAACCCCAGTGACTCTGGCAAGGCCTGTCCTCCATACCAATCTTATAATACACATCAATACTGAGGATGCTAGAGTGACTAGCTGTTTGTACACTAGTACAAATCCCATTCAAAACTTGGAAGAATCTGGTTTTTTTGTCAGCATAGAACCAGAGGTTCTGTAAGCTTATGCGATTTTGCCTTCAGAACAAGTACTGGATTTTGAGAATTAGTGTATGCCCATATTATGACTTAATGCAGGTTCACAGCACAGTGAGGAGGAGGTGGCTGGAGGGTGATGAATTGGTGAGAAGTGGTATGACTGAGATTGCTGAACTTGCTGTGAGGGGGCGTGCTGCATTGTTAAAGCAGGACTTCAACACATTTGCTGAGCTCATGAACCACAACTTTGATTTGCGAAGGTTTGTTTCTGTGCTGGCTTGTCCATGTATGTTCCATAATCAAGACAGAGCAAAGAAGAGGTTCAGAACTGAAAAGTGTTCCTCCTGACCTGGTGTCTGCATTCTAGTGCTGTCAAGGGATCTGCTGGTTGGTCAGGCAGTGATTTCTTCCACAGTAAACTACACTGCACAATGTACATAAATTGTTTTTGCATCTGATGCCTTAACCTACTCTCTGCATTTACTCAACTTTCTCACTGCTTTAAAAATGCTGTCATTGCCTGTAAACAGGTGCATGTTTGGTGATGCCACTCTTGGAAAAATGAACATTGATATGGTGGAGACTGCCCGTAGTGTGGGAGCATCATGCAAATTCACAGGAAGCGGAGGAGCAGTGGTGGCTTTCTGTCCAGAAGGTTTGCAACAAGTGAGGCACTTAAAAGAGGCTTGTGAGAAGAAAGGCTTCATTGTGGAGCCTTTGATTGTCAGCCCGTCATTTGTGCCACCTGACTTATCTTGTTGAGATCTGCACAGCAAGCTCTCTGTCTAGGGGTAGGTATTTTTGTGCAGGTTTTTGGTTATCTTCAGAATAAACTCAATTTGACACTGCAATGAAGGAGAAATTGGCAGCACAATAATAGGTGACATTGATGTTCCTGTGAGTATTTTTCATTTGAGTTTCACAATCTCCAGCCCCTAGGTTCCAAATTTCTGCCTGGGGTTTTCAAATCTCCTCAATAGGTCATATTCACAAGAGGAGCTTTGACAATCATGAAAGAAATGGTCCTCACGGTGAAAGGGAGAATATTACAGTGACATAGTGACAGGATTTGAACATTCCAGAATTCAGGATCTTTGGTTCCCGCATTTTCATGCTTTCAAGCTGTATGGTTTCATTTTGAATAAGATTGGACAAGCACACATGATACCCATGTACTGGCACTAAAAATGTCAGTGGAATACAATGTTGAATAGAGAAGTGTGTGTCAGTGCAAATGGTGATGGAGCTCACCAAGATGGAAACCTGAGAAGTGTATGTCAGTGCCCAATGGTGATGGAGCTAAGAAATTTGGGACCCTGCTGTGCTGGTAGACAAAGAGTCTGAAAGATGATGGCAGGAGAAATTTGCTTTGAAAGATGGATCTCTTTCAAAGATGGTGAGTTGGGCTTGCATGCAGTGGATTGTTGCAATTGATATCTGTTGACATGGATGGTGATTGCTGCATCTGAATACTGGCCTAGTACTGGTCTCCTCTGCAATGTCAGTGATGCAACTGTGAAGTAAGTGCCTGCGATCTTCTCATTCAAGCTACAACAAAGCTTGTGAGGGGTCAGCTTTCTCTGTTTCAACATAAGCTTTCAGCAAATGCAATTGTCATCATGCTCACCAAATTGAAATGCTCACTGAGTGGTTCACAGGCTTTGTTTGGTTGTTTGTTTCTGTCATGAAGTCTGATTGAACATTTGTGTGTTTTGCTCCCTCTAGTGCATGTACTGCCTCTTTCTTTCCTTGATGACGGAAGTTTCTTTGAATTGCTGGTATCAAATCAAATGTGCACCTCACACTGCACACCCTTAAGAGTTCTTGTGAAATACTTTGCAGTTAGATTTCTTCATTTGCTGTATTATGTGCTGTTTGTGGGTCCTACTTCTCCACGAGCTGTGCAGCAGCAGCAGCAACAGTATGTGGTTTGTTCTTATGTGGTTTGTTTGAGAGCACCAGCCCCCCTTTGCCATCTCCTTTTTGCAAGGAAGCTTTTGCAATTTGTGGTTTTTTCTCCTCAGGTTGAGAGAGCAAGAGCTCCTTTGTTCTCCTTGTTACTAGGAAGCTTTTGCAATTTGTGGTTTTTTCTCCTCAGGTTGAGAGAGCAAGAGCTCCTTTGTTCTCCTTGTTACTAGGAAGCTTTTGCAATTTGTGGTTTCTCTCCTCAGGTTGAGAGAGCAAGAGCTTCTTTGCCATCTCCTTGTTTGCTAGGAAGCTTTTGCAATTTCTGGTTTTTTCTCCTCAGGTTGAGAGAGCAAGAGTTCATTTGCCATCTCCTTGTTTGCTAGAAAGCTTTTGCAATTTCTGGTTTTACCTCCTCAGGTTGAGAGGGCACCGGCTCCTGTGCCATCTCCTTTTGCTATGAAGCTTTTGCTCCTTGGTCATCATCATCTCCTTTGCTAGGAAACTTTTTGTGACTGACCATGCGAGATTGCTTCTAAAAGAACTAAGCTAAGGAACCAAAAAGAAATTTATATGCAATACTAGTGGTGGGGTCTGCGGGAAATTGACAAGCTCTTCCTTCCTGCAAGGGCAGGGACCCACAAAAACACACTCACAAAGGGAAGACTGAGTCGGTTACAGCATGAACAATTTTGGGGAAAGAGGCAAGTGCATATCCCAATAAGAAAATGGAAGAAGAAGAAGAAATAATCTAGAAGAAGGAGAAAGCTGGGTTGTTTGTTTGTTGCTTGCGGCGGATTTGCTGTTCCGTACATGAAGGAATCACGACAACAGCTGTGTTGTGATCACTGACAAAAGGGAGAAAAAAATGCTGCTTGACGCATAAGCTCTGCGTTTTGTTTTGCCTCAACCCAATCAATGCTCAACACAAATTCCATGCTCATGTCCAATTCCTGCCCACAATTGTCGTCTGGAGCCCACAATGGAGAGACGACAGCAGCAGCAGCAGAAGAAGAAGAAGAAGAAGAGAGAATCACGTACCTATCAACGCAGAGACACAAGAACTGGTCCCCACCATTCAAGCATGGAAGCTGGACTGTCGTTTACCTAACACGCTAAATCCTTTCTTCTCACAAAATCATCGCCAATTCTTCCCACATCAACATCAAGGGGAAGGAGGAAGAAGAAGAAGAAGAAGAAGAAATGTGAACAAAAGTTGTTGTTGACAACCCCCCACCTTCCTGCTGCTGCTGCTGCTGCTGTCCCCACCTCACTACTACTCCTGCTCCTGGTCTGCAGTCAATCAGAAGCTACAGTAACACAGAGAGACAGAAAGAGATCACACAGAGAGAGAGATCTTCGTGGTGTGTGTTTTGTCCCTTGTTTTTGGTCGTCTTGGTCCTCCTTGCACATTTGCCAAAGTCTTCTTCTAGTAAGACTCAAAGTCCAACAAGTCCAACAACAAGGATGAGCAAATAGAAGACACACAAAACAAAACCGCCCCAAAACAAGCTTCCACCTTTGCCTCCTCGAGCAGCAGAACAAGGACAAGAACAACAAGAAGCAGCAGCAGCAGTAGGTCCTCTTGAAGAAGAAGCAGCTCTTGCACTGCAATGATTTGTTGCTGCAGGACTTGTTGTTTGCAAGCAATCATCATCTTTTGAGGAGGAGGAGGAGGAGGAGGGGAGGGACGGCTTGTTGCAAACCTAGTATTAGTAGAGTAGCCCAAAAGCAGAGGCTTTTTGTTCTGGATGATCGGTTGCAAAGCAAGCAAGCTTGGTGGATACATTCCAAAGCTTCGGTCTCGAAGGTTTTGTGGGTTGTGAGTTTTGAGCTATGAAAGGTCTTTGATTGTGGTTGTCTTGAATCTCCGGAAAAACGGAATCGAGAGCGAGAGAGAGAAAGAGAGATGTGCTACTGCTGCGGCTGCTGCTGATGTGTTGGTGAGAAGAGGAGCAGGGAGTGATCTTGAAGGTCTCAAATCTGTCTTTTGTTCTCTCTTCATGAGCTTTCTTCTTCTCCAGCAGCTCCCTCCCTCCTGCAATCGAAGATCCAGTCTAGAGATTTGATGTTTTCGGGGCTAAGAAGAGAAGCTGTTTTTTTGCAGAAAGGGGCGAATTGGGTTCCGCTTCATCCTCCACTTCCTCTTGGCTGGCAGCAGAAGCATGGAGACGACGACGACTTCAACATGGCGATCATCGTTGGCACAGGACTCCAGGCAGAAGATTGTGAAGCGGATGTGAGTTTCTTTCTTCTCCTTCTTCTTCACATACCCAATCTCAGAAATAGAAGCACTGACCTGCTGTTGCTTGCAGACTTCCTTCCTATAGCTCTTCTCTGTATCCTTCCTTCCTTCTTTTTGTGGTACCCTAATCCACGAGAGAAGCAAATCCAAAAAGTGTGAGGCCATTGTAGCAACAAGCAACACACACAGGGCTGCAATTGCACAAATGAGATTGCTCTTCTTTTTCTTCTTCTTTGTCACGGAGAGTGAATTTTCTGGATTTTGCAACAGAAGACGATAGAGAGATTGTCTGAATTTCACAGCAGCAGCAGATGTGATTCAATGCACAGAAGTACTCCACCATGTTTTCTTTCACAGAAAAAAGTGTATCCCACAAGTGGTGGGTGGCAGGTGACAGTAGGTTGATCAAGGAGTGCTGCTGAGCTGTTGCTGCTGCTGATGCTGCTTTCGTAAGCAAGCAGCAAGCATGAGGGATTTGGATTTATGAATATTGCAAGCAGCTGCAAAATGCTGCTGCTCCTCTCAGACCCATGTCTGTTTTGGTCTTGAGAAACCCTTTTTCCAATGTCAGAAAGAGCATCAATTGGTGTAAGGTTTCATTTTTTTTCTTCCCGTTTTGCAGAATGGATACCTTGCAGCGTCATATGCCTGTTGCGGGGCAGGATGGTGTGGAGGAGCTGCTCAAGATTGCTTGGCGGTTTGAAGACAAGATCTTCCAGGCTGCAACTGATCAGGCAATTTTTTTTTGGTGCATCTCTGTTGTTGAGTCGAGTCTCTTTGTTGTTGATCAGGAATATAGTGTTGGTAGAGATGATGATTGATGTGAGGGTTTTTGTTTGTTACTGGAATGTGAAGAAGCAAAAGCATGGTTTTGAGATCCAATCAAGCTCGTGACTGAGTGTTGTTGCTGGGTGATGCTTGCTTTGTCATCTCACAGCAAGACTACTTGCGCAAAATCTCATTGAAGATGCTTTCGCTCGAAACCAAGGCAAATGGGAATGCACTTCAAGCCAGAGGTGCTGGTGGTGTGCCTGGCCAGGTTGCAATCAAGCCAGATCCAGCAGGTCAGTAGAAAACAAAACAGTGATTGATGATACACTTGCTGGCTGCCTCCTGCAACCAACTGGATTGTTGTTGTCCGTCTTCTGCCTCCTGTTTTGTGACCCATTTTTGCTAAACTTCTCTTGAAGCTCCTCTTTCTCAAGGTTGGAGCTCCTCCAGGATTTCTCTCTGAAGCATGTCTGCCTTTTGCATCAGTCAGTTTGATGATCCATTTTTGAATTCCATTTTCAGCATCACTTTTGGTGCGGAATCCTGCACAACAACAGGCCCTAAGCAATGGGGTTCAGCAGCAGCCGAATCAATCTCAGCAGCAACAGCAACAGCAACAGCAGCAGCAACAGCTACAGCAACGCCAACAACAGCAACTACTGGCCGCACAGTCTCATCAGGCAAACACAGCTCTGACAGGCACTATTCAAAGCTCTGCAAACAGTCTAGGTTCTAATCTTTCGACACTAGCTGCCATACCACAGAACCTCATCCCCAACATGCAAGGCCAGGTCATGAACTCAACCATTATGAATAGCCGCATCCAGCAGATGCAACAACAGCAGCAGCAACAACAACAACAACAACAACAACAACAACAGCAGCAAGCTGCTGCTCAACAGCAGCAGGAACAACAACAAGCAGTCCAGCAACAGCAACAGCAACAGCAGCAGCAGCAGCAGGTCTCTTACACTCATGTTTGCATGTGACATTCTGCTTTAGCATTTGGTACATGGGGCTGAGCTTGTGTGTCAGGGTGGGACAAGGTTTAGCATGACTGCTTGAGCCACCATGTGTCATCAGACAATTTGCCTGACCTATGCTTTCGGATTGGCGCAATGGGTGGTGATACAAGCAGCAGCAGCAGCAGAATCAGCAGCAGCAGCAGCAGATGTTGTATCAACAGCAACAGAGAGTACAGCAACACCAAGCTCTCATGAAGCAGAAGTTACATCAACAGACCCTTCTCCAGCATCAACAACAATCTTTTCAACAGCAACAGCAACCACAACAGCAACAGCAGCAGCAGCAGCAGCAGGTTTATGTCTGGATAAAATGTGTCAATGGCTGCTGGGTTGGTTACTAGGGTCTTGTGATTGCTTCTTTCTGTGCATCTTGGTGGAGAGGAAATGCAAATCTTTGAGTGGGTTTGTTTGTTATTGGATATAAAGTAAGAGTGTTTTTGGTTTACAGGTCCCGACTCTGCAGCAGCAGCAGCAGCAGCAACCATCTGGCAATAACCAGCTTCTGACTCAGAACAACTCTGCATTGCAGCAGCAGCAGCTGTTACAACAACAAATCTTGCAACAGGCAAAACAACAGCAGCAGCAAGCTCAGCAGCTGGTGGGTTGTCCACACCTGCACACACATGTACTCCGTTGTTTGGGAAACTGTCTGTGCAATCTGTTTACCTTCAATGGTTGGTTACCTTGGAAGCTTGAGTGTGGAGTTTTCTCTGCAATTGTCTTAAAGAAAATATTGCTTTCTTGGGGGGCTTGATATCGTATCTGTCTTCAGCAACTGCAACAAGCTCAACAGCAGCAGCAGCAGCAGCAGACATCTGCCACGCCCAGCCAGTCACAGCAGTCACAGGCACCTGCTCAGCCAGCTCAACAGACCCAGCAGCAACACTTGCTGCCAGTGGTGAGCCAGCAACCACAGCAGCAGCAGCAGCGAGTCCCACAGCCAGGTGGGTGTTGTGCTGTTGTCCTATCATTTTCATTCCTTGATTTTGCAATGAGTCAAAGGCTCTGCAAAGTGAAGCACTTTGTTTTGGACATTCATTGTTTTGCAATGATTGATTTGGATGTATCATTGTTGTGTGACAGGAGGCTTGCTACAGCAACAGCCACAAAGCATGTTTGATCAGAAGCCTCAGATTCTTCAAGCTCAACAGCAACGTGTTCTTCCTGAGCCATCATCTGGTATTTTTCTCTGCACCTTTGCATTTCCATTCTGCTGATCCCTTGCAAGTTGCAAATACCCAATGATTGCACACACTCTGGATTGTAGTTATTCTTCTTCTTCTTCTTGTCCCTAGGCATGATGTTGCACAATTTTGGCACAACCACTGATTGGGCTGTTTCTGCAAAACGGAAGCATCTGTTGATTCCTCAGCACATTCAGCGCCATCAAGCCATGGAGACCAGCATGAAGTTGTCTGGACAAAGGTGGGTTTTTTACAGAGGTTGATGGATGGATGCAAGAATTCTTGTAGCAATTGGTTGCCCACTTTCAGCTCTGCTCTTATCAATGCTCTCCCTACCCAGTATGTTGTTAGTCAGTGCACCATAGAAAAAAATGAAAAGCATTGCATCAGCAGTGGTGACAGCTGAAGGCTCATTGCTGTATAAGGGGTAATGATTCCTAAATTCAGTGTTCTGCTTCTTCTGTGCTTCATTTTGGCAGCTGCAAGTCTTGAAGGACAAGTACCTCCTGGACATGAATGACCTCTTCACCATGCTTTCCACCCGCAGCAGTCAGGTGCACACCCACTACTGTAATTGGTTGAAACAGGGGACTTTAGGGTTACAATTGCACATATTCTTTTACCTTGAAACATGTGTTGTTGAGGAGTTTGCTCTGCGATGATGTCCTTCCTAGACATATGTCTTTCTTTTTTTGGTTGTTGTTTTCTTATGTCCGTTGTCATGTGGGTTGTCATTTGAATACTGAAGCTTTTTTGTTACTACCATTGCCAGCCAATGCCTGCTGAGCAGCTGCAAAAGCTGAAGCACTACAAGGATGTTCTGCACCGTATGATTCCTTACCTGCGGGTACCAAAAGAGAAGGTGCCCAAAGAGTTCAACCTTGACAAAGTGGAAGCATTTGAGAAGCAAATTGTAAGCATCATGGAGACATTCAAGAAGAGACGTCAACCAGCACAACCATCATTATCAGGCGGACCTGCCAGCTCTGCCCAGTCGCAGCCAGGAGCACCTGCAAACTCGGGACAGTCACAACAACAACAACAAACAGTCGTTGGCCAACAGTCAGATCTGAGCACCTTACCAAAAAGTTTGCCACAACTGCAGCCACAACAACAACAACAACAGCAACAGCAACAGCAACAACCACAAATGGTCTGTGTCTGTGGGAAGAAATCAAATGCCTTTGTGAATAGAAACATTCTATTGTGGTTAGTAGAAACCCCCCTGGCTCTGATTCTCATCAACAAGTCTGCTGCTAAACTCATGGTCTTTGCAGATGCAAAATGGTCAGCCACCATTGCAACAAATTGCTGTCAGTAACCAAGGAGGAGGCCAGTTCACACAGCAGCAGCAGCAGCAAATTCTCTCCCAAATGCAGCAAGAGAAGCAAGCTCAGCAACAGCTGCAGCAGCTACAGCAGCAGCTCAGTGTGTCACAGACCCCAGGAAACATGCTTCAACCTACCAGCAGCAACAACTCTCTTGCATCTTTACAACAGAATGTGGGCTTGCAGCAGCAACAACAGGGTCTTGGAATGACCCCCTTGCAAGCCACAACTGGTGTTCCTACATCACAGGCCATTTCTGGCTCCCCGATACCATCTAACAGTACCCGTTCCTTAGGGCAAAGCAGCTTGAGTGCATTGCAGCAGAATGGTGTAAGTCTCTCTTGTTCATTCATGATGATGCGTACTTCAAAATGCCTGTAAGATTCACTGGCGCATGAGTAGATATATACATATACAGGTGAACATTGCTTCTTCTGCTGTGCTTGGAATTTTGGTTGTGCATCACTTGAACATTCTCTCAATCTTTTTGGCAGCAAACTGGGATGGTAGTGCAGCCAAATGTGGTTAGTACTTTGCAACCTGCTGGAGCAGGCAATGTACTGAATGGGGTCAACACTGGTTTTCAGCTAAACAACAGTAACAACAACCCATTACAGAAAAGTGGGACAGCAACTGGATTGCACCAAGGTGGTGGTGGTGGTGGCAGCAATAATTCTCAGAGCCAAAGTATGTCCGTTCATCAACAGCATGCATTGAAACAACAGCAGCAGGAACAGCAACAGCAGCTGTTGCAGACACAGCAGGCACAGCAACAGCGCCTCATACAAAACCAGGAGCTTGTAAAACAAGTAAAGGCTTATTTCACATTTCCAAGTTTGGTTTTTTATCAGCAATTGGGGATTGTTGGGAATGACATAGGGAAGCAGTGGCACTAGGGGAAGAAATCCATTCATTGGGTTGTGATTCAATGTTGTCGGGGTGCGTTCTGTGGAAACAGCAATTACAGCAGCGGCAATTGCAGCAGCAGCAACAACTGTTCCAGCAGCAGCAGATTCAGCAGCAGAAGAACCAGGCTGCACAACTTCAAGCATTTCATGCACAACAGGTTTGTTGTTTGCCTTTGTTCAGGTCTGCCTGTAAGATTGTGTTTGTTTTGTGTCATGGACCAGTTGTGCACAAGACCCCAAAATCCCTCTGCAATTTTGTAGTCCTGCAAGATGAAGTTTTAGGATTTAGGATTTAGGGTTTAGGGTTTTGATGACAAGTTTGCACATGAAATCTGAGTTTGATGTGGGTGGTGGAACAGCAGCAGCAACAGCAACCACAGACTGTAGATTTCAACACAGACATGAAGGTTGATGCCATCAAGGTTAAACAGCAGGCTGTCAAGCAGGTAAAAGGTTGTTTGTTTCTTTTTTTGTGTGTCCTTTTCTTCTTGTGAACTATTCCTCTTTCTTTGTGGTTGAAGTTTCTGATTCTTTTGTTGGAAGGATGTTGTTGGACTCGTCATCTTCTTTGCTTCTTTGTTAGACAGTGGCAGGTCCCAAAAGTCATTTTACTGGACTCAAATGTGGGGGGGTGTGCGGGTGCTGCTGCAGGTGTTGATGCAACAGCAGATTAAACAGCGACACATTCAGCAGCAGCTCCAACAACAGCAGCAGCAGCAACAGCAGGTACTGAAAGTGGGATCACCACAGTTGGTATCTTCACCCCAGATTATGCAAGCTCCATCCCCTCAACAGCAGCTGTCTCCTCAGCCAGACCAAAGCTTTGCAGCATTGCCAGTTGTGACTAAGGTGGGTGTGCCAATCCATAATCACACACTACACAATCTGTCAATGTGTAGTAGATGTGATTACTTGTTTCCATATTCATCCCAAAATTGTCATCATGGTGTCAACATGGTGCTGTCTGTATGTCACACACATTCTTAACATTTACAGAAGCTTTCTCTCATGCAGGCAGTGACACCTCCATTTCAAACTCCTTCCCCCTCTTCTACTCTTCCTGCAACTCCACCTGCACATGATGACTCTGATACCAAGGTTCTGGTGAACAATGCTGCGGCAACAGCTGGGGGGTCACTCCAAGCTCTTCAGCCAGCAATGGCAGCAGCCGTGTCAAACAATGCAGGACCCATCACTACCCTGGGTATGGCCGTGTCCCCACTGATGGCAGACTTCTCACCTGCTGCTCATGTGCAACTGAGTGGCGCCACCCAAGAGACTCTGCAAGCATTTTCTCCAGGGACTCCTCTTCTTGATAAATCACACTCCACTGAGCCTCCCCTTGAACGCTTAATGAAGAAGGTTTGTTCAGATCATGGATGGTTGTCCCCATCATAAGCTCATTTTATTCATATTGTTCCATTTCTAGTCTTGCAAGCTAGCTACAATTCTGGACTACAAGTTCAGTTGGCATGCAAAGTCATCATATTATATATAGTCTTCTTTTCAATTCTTCCATGGTCTCAGTGTGGTGATAATGATTGTTAGCACGAAGCTCTCTGACTGACTGATGAGCTTGTTCATCACCACTACTAATAGCTCGCTTCAAAATAATGCAGATTGACTCAATTCCACGTGCAAATCTCATTGCTGCAGTCAATGATATGAATGCTGTGATCAGCTGTTCTGACAGGCTAGCTGCATCAGGACCAGGTAATGGATCTCGTGCAGCAGTCGGTGATGATTTGGCTGCCTTGACACAGTCACGACTCCAAGCCCGTGCAGTGATTCAAGCCTCCTCCCAAGACAGCAGCAATTTGAGCAGCGCAAAAAGGCGGCGGCGTCACATGGACTCCATGGCTGTTAGTACAATTTCAAGAGATGGGACATTGTTGAACAGCCTCCTTCACAGGCCATTTGATGCTGCACAACTGAGGACAAACAATATGGTGTCGCATATCAAAAACCCCAGAATTGAGGTGACATTGCCAAGACTTATGTGACAAAATAGTGCCTTAAAGAAATCTTCAAGGACTATGACTAGTTTCGAAATTTTGTCAAGTGAAAGGAAAGAGGCTTTGAATTTTTTTTGCATCAGTTTGTGAGGTGAGTGGAGATATTGTTGGTGGGGAAAATGTCATCTTTATAGTTATCCATCAGGACATTTGATAAATCTTGCAGGTGACAACAAGTTTGGAAGAGGAGATCACGGAAGTCAACAGTCGCTTGATTGACACTGTGGTGGAGGTTAGTGCCGAAGGCACAGAGGATGCCGCCGCAGCAGGATTGGAGGGTGTAGTAGTTGCTTGCTATTTCAAGGGTGATGCTGTTAGTCCAAATGTTTCATTTCTTCAAACACAAGAGTATTCTATGGTATGGAATGGAACCTGGTGGGCATCATTGGTGCTTTCCTCATGCCATAAGTGTTGTTTAATGTGACAAAACTCATTGCTTTTTAAGATTTGGGGCCTAGAGTTTCAGTCCTCCATTATTGCAATTGGGAAGAAGAAGAATGACTCCTCACTTGGTTTCGTAGCAGTAAAGCAGTTCGAGAGGCTCATGTCTCTTTTTTAGTGTTTTGTTTTGCTGGTTTTCATTCTCTTTACTGTTATGTTTTGTTGGGTTTATGAATTGTTTTGTTTGTGTGATTTCTCTGTTGTTGATAGGTTCAGATGGCACCACTTTTCTTGATTGTGCCACCAACATATCCTGAGAGTTCTCCAACAGTCTGGCCTGATCAAACTTCTGCAAACACCAAGTAAGAGATCAACGACACCCATTGATTGTTTCAGCCCGTTTCTTTTCATGTAAATGATTTTTTTTTTATGCTTCCTTCTTTGATTACAATCTGCTGATTATTATGAGGATTGGGTGGTGTGGCATTTATTTACACAGCTCGCCTATTGCAACAGCAACATGGAAAAAATTTGCAAGAGTGTCTCGAGCGTTACCAAGACCATTGTTGCTCAGCACCATGGCCAAATGCTGGGATGAATGCGCTTGCCATGCTCTGAATGAGGCAGTGCACTACCAAGGTGGTGGCAACTTCAGCACAAGCATTGGCATCTGGGAGAACTGCGTTCCTGCTCTCTGAAAATTGAGCTCATTTCTCCTTTGAGGGGAGACTTTGGATTTTTTTACTACTCAAATTTCAAATTTTCTCCTTATTACAAAGAATAATCATCAAAGCTTCAATGCATTCTTCGCCAGCTTCTTCACCAGTTCTTTGCAGGTGATCACATCCTTTTTGACATCTTTGATCAAATTTCAAAGACAATTGAGGTCAGTGCTTCCTCCATTTGCATTCTTACACACTCACTCACACACATACAAACACTCCAATTCCTCCTTAGATTTGGCCCTTCTTTGAATGGCTCATCATCGTTGGCATACAACTCCTTGTTGTAGGTAGCGTGCTTGAAAATTGCATAAGGAATATGGATGAGCAAAGTTCTATGGTATTGTACAAAAAGAATTTGTTCATGGTCTCCGAATGACAAATTGTCACCCTGTTTTCTTTGTCTAAAATGGGTACTTCACGTTCTTTTTAAAATTCATTTAATTTTTTCACTTGTTGAACTTCAGTTATCTTGCATGCCTTTTTCCTCTACTCATTTTGAGTTGTTTGCTCTGTGTCTTTGGTTTAGGGTTTAGGGTTTAGGGTCTTCTTGATACTAGTTTCCTTCTTCATTTTGAAAAGAGCCTTGTGTGACTCGACAGGGAACTGAAGGTTCCAGCTAATCTTTTTTTTCACCTCCAATGCAATCATCATCAGCAGGGTTTCTCAAATTCCTAAACCTTCGGTTTTGGTGTTTCTCAAGGCTGATGAATGCTCCAAAGAGATTTATAGAATAATTTTTTTAACATCTCAATACATAACATTTGAATCAATTTGAGAGTAATCTAATAATTATAGAATATTGAAAAAATAAAAGTTAAACATTAGAGTTTATCTGTAAAGTCTTCAGCTTGTCTTAGGGCCTGCTCTCAGCCCCTATCCCCTATTTCAGTGGTATCCACAAAGCAAGGAGATTTTATTATATCTCCGCTTTTAATGCACAAGGTTCAAGAGTAATTATAGTATTGTACAGGTAGAAGCAGTGAAAATATATGTAACAGCGTAGAGGCAGGCGCTCAGGAGAAAGGAACGACAGGATGAAACTCAGTTTACCACCAAAATTGATGTAAAAACCAATTGGAGTCCCAGTTGTTTCGTTTTGTAAAATTTGCATTCCTAGTTAGTTGCCTGTTTGATGCTTGATTATGCTGAAGCTGGCTGTTCTTGCCCCTTACATGCAAGTTCATTTTGAAATAATCTGTAAATGATTTAAACAACCTTAGGTGAATAATCAACCTTAAATGCAATACCCACATATAAGATCACTTCAAAATAAATGATTTGGGTACTCAAAATATATCTTTTTATATACTTAAATTAATTTTATAACAATTATTATCATGAAT
>Ga0209611_10003155_pt1 | contig 28809 bp, 16 predicted proteins | sample S1TSphgellanicum_3_FD_187693 | JGI IMG/M metagenome (GOLD analysis project Ga0209611, IMG submission 187693) | Host-associated microbial communities from peat moss isolated from Minnesota, USA - S1T2_Fc - Sphagnum magellanicum MG (SPAdes) (version 2) | ecosystem: Host-associated > Plants > Peat...
TGGCAGTACTGGACTAGTATGCTAAAAACTGACACCAAATCAACACTAGATAGTGAATGTGAATAGAATCAACGAATCAGTACAAACTCAATAGGTTTGCAGTGATGACAAGGTTAGAGGTCACTGGATTGATGAACGTAGAGGGCCTAAAAGATAAAAGCACCAATATTGCACAAGAAGCTAAGGGATCCACACCAGGAGATTACCAGAACTAAAAGGCTCAAGATGCAAGAAAAGAGTGTGACAACAAAAAAATCTGCAGCACTGAAGTGCCAATTCATGGGCAATACTCAAAACTTATCATTGCATTGGCATGGTAACATAAACAGAGCATGCAGAATGATGATCTGACCTTGCCTCAATAACAGTAAACTATAGTGTTTTGACCTAAGGAAGATCATTCATGCCACATCTCGTTCAGACAATCAAATCATCGTAGACATGTAAGGTAAATTATATGCACAACTTAAATTCATAGGTAATAATAGACCATGCAGCAGGTACTTCAGATAAAAGGGAAAAGGACTTCAGTCATATACATGATCACCATGTTTTAGGCACAGAGGATAGTCAAACGGACATGTTGAGCATGTCAAATTAGGCTTAACTGGGGAGAACAGAGTGCTTTGACATGATGTCCCTCAACTCAGGTTTTTTAACAATCCTCCTAACCCTATCAGTTCCTGCACACATAGTCTCTCACATCTGTCCAGAATGACAATCTCCAGCAAAACACTTCATTTGCAGAATTCCCAAATTTAACTCCAATCTAAAAAATTCGCCTGCATTGGGAGAAAATTCATGTCTGCTTCACAGGGCGTTTGTGTGAATTACAGTAGAAACATGCATAATGCTCCTATGCTCCAAAACAGTTGAAAAAACTATAGTCACTAAACCCTCACTTGCTGTCTCCAGACAGCAACGCTGCTCTGAGAAGACGATATTGGCTCCTAATTGCAGTTTATTGAGCTGTCTGTAAGCAAGCAAGAACAAAATCCAATAAATTAATATAAAATCAATTTTATATCTTATAAATTTCAAATTTTCAAAAAAAGACAAAAGAAAAAAAAACCGATGAATTGTCATGCACACAACATCTTTGAAATCGAGCATTTACCTCACCTAAAAACACAATAGTGAGCTCACAGAATGTCTGAGTCCTTACTGCCTCAGACATTCTGGGCAAAGAAGAAATGAGAGAAAGTGTCACGACTGGCATGGCATTACAGGAACGGAGACGGAAGAGGATAGAAAAAAAGCATTTGTCGTAAGAAACGACTAGGCACCTAAGTAGAAGTAATGCTACAAGGCAGGAAGAATTTTTGAACTGGTATACCTTAGGATCCGTCTCATTCTGCACAAGGAGTTGATTGAGGATAAGAAGACAGCCCTGGTACGAACGGGAATGGAACAGCTGCGCAGCTTCTTTAGCCAGCCCCGCTATTGTGCTAGTAACCGGTCTCGTCTGCCCCTCTTCTTCTTCGTCGTCGTCCTCCCCCTCTATATTCGTCGCTTCCTTGACGCCCGTGGATAGCGGTACAACAACAGCAGGAGTAGCAGCATCTACTCCTGCCGATGCCGCCACTGATGGCTCTACTTCCGCAACTCTTCTCGCTCTGCAACGCAGTCAAGCACTTGGATTTGTGCGTCTTCTGCTGTCGCTGTTTTGTCGCGGCCTCGCTCTCCTCTCTCTCTCTCTCTCTCTCTCTCGCGTACTTGCTCGTCTCCTGGTCTTCCTTCTCGCGCCTTGTTTCTCATCCACGTTCATCCATTTGGCTCAGACAGTCATTTCGCCAACATTCATTCGTTCTCATCCCCTTCTTTTTTTAAGGGTTTTTCTTGACTTTTGTACAACAGTGTTTTTGTTTTTGGGGTCAATTTTTGGTGATGTAGCCAAAGTGGCTATGATCCACAAGAATATTTAGCCAGATTTGGCAACAAGCTAAATACGAAAATAATTTTAAAAAATATCCTGCTATATTTTTGGCTACCCATTTGAACCAAGTATGTAATTCTGGCGATTTAAAAAAAGAATTAGATCAATTTCCAGCTATTGAAAATCCTTAAAAAGCACTTTATTTTAGCACTTTTAATTTTTAACATAGCTTTCTGGCTATATATAAACCAGCCCAAAAAAGGCTGCTTTTGTATAAGGTAGGTAGGTAGGTAGGTTACTCATTGAGTTCTTGCTTAGAACATAGCCCTTGGTTGCCCATAATTTGGATTTTGATTGTGTTGTGAACATAGCTCTTTGTTGCTTTGTATTTCAATTAATATGAAAAGAGTTCTTGGTTGCTTGTGATTTAGATTTTGATTAATGTAAATATAGCTTTTGATTGCCTGTAATGTGGATTTGAAATAATGTGAATATCCACTTATGTTGCTTGAATTTTTAATAGTGTGAGCTCGAAGGTAATTGCATAACATGAACAACATTGTTGGGTGGGTGTGGTTTGATGAAGACACCAATTGGCACAAATGTTAATATTCCATTGAAGTTGATTTAGATAAAATAGTTATTGATCATGTCAGCCAAGTGGAATGAAAACCTGGTCTTTCACTACCATAATTGACAGGCATTAAGCCATATCACTTGGTTTTGGACTACAACAACAGCAACTCAAGTATCTCAAGCTGCTAAATCTTGGACTACAGGTGTGACCCATGCAACATGAATTAAGTCTTCTGGTTGATTCCAGAAATGCAACAAAATTATACCCATGATGCAGATTATGTAGAATGGTTTTCCTCACAATTTCAGGTGAATTCTTCTCTGCACAGCCATTGTCCGGGAGTTGATGAAGTCTGGTGGGTAGTAGAAGTCCTCATGGCAGAGCTTGTCATTGATCAATGCTACTCATGTTGAAAAGGTGATGGGTCTGGCAATGTTTTGTGTGCAATTCTTGTAAGGTTTGCAACTGCACTCATATGCCATGTTTAACTAAAATCAGATTATTTGTTGCAGATATATTTCACTGCAATTTCTTAGATGTGTAAAGTGGGAAATTGGAAACTAGATTCAATCTAAATGCCCAGAGTTGAGGAATTTTGCCATGAAACCAAATTGAGTGCAAGATGATGCAGCGGCAATTTTTGTAGCCATGGAAAGCATCAACCAGAAAATTCTAGTGTATTTGCAGGTTACATTACAGAGTGTAGAAACTCAAGGGAAACAAACTCAAAATGTACCTTCCAAAGCATACACAAATGTTATCAGAATCAAAGAACCCCCAGATCCAGGTATTTAATAGAGAATCAGGATAGTTATGAGTAACATATCCTATGACCCTTGTTCAGAACCGACCATTTTATTGATAACCGACCTACACTGGTTTATACACATCAGTTGGTCCTAAACATCTTAAGATCCTAAACATTTTATAATAAAGTGAAACAAAATTTTTAAAAAACCCTATAACCTACCCTACCTAGGTAATTATAAGTATAGCTTGTGGTTTTCAAGGTGGGTATTTGAGAATCAACAACCCTTATGCATAACCGATAATTATTACAAAAAAAATTATCAAAAGAATTGATAATTGAGAGTGTTACTTTTATAGTGAAATTGATAATTGATGGGTCTAATTTTTATTTTATTTATTGATATTGATGCCATGGGTGGTCCAAAATTTAAAAGAAAAAGAAAGCCTACCCAGCAGATTATGAGGAGAGTTCACCAACCCTGTTTAACATAAACATGTCAACTTGTAATCACTCTTAACCAAGTTCAGGGCAAGAGTGAACCAGAAGCCACCATTCTCACCAATGGACCATGGATGGATGGATGGATGGTGGATGGAAAAGAGAGACCTTTGCCATTGGTCTGTAGTTCCCTACTACCTAACCACAGTGGATGGTTCAGTTATTTTTAATATCTATCTACTAACAATGCACTAGAGTCTAGCACCCTACCCATGTACTAGGTACCTGCATGCATCTACTTATCTAGTAACCTACTAGGTACCTAACTAGGTACCTATACCTAGTGTGGCTGTTGGTTCACTATAGCCCAACTTTAGGCTCCTAATGGAAAAGTTATGACTTATGACCCTATTTAATAAACATGCCTATCAACTTTGCCTACTAGGGTAGACTGGCTGGTGACCAAACACTTAAGCGCTCATCCAGGCTAGATCCAAGGGGAGGGCGCCATTGTTTCTAGTGTTTTGACAAAACTTGAACCCCTCCACTTGGTGCATTTGACACATTAGCAATCGTAACAAAACAGATTAGAAATGAGAAAGTTACAGCCCCCCAAAGTAAAGGGGGTTAAGAACTCAAAAAAACAAATCACTGAACACTTCAAAGGTTGGTTCCCATACACTCAAAAAAATTCCTTGTATGTTCCTATTTGAGTTCAAAGATGATTTGTAAAACTTCAGTTGTCACTCCTATAACATTTTAAATCATTTAAAATGAATAAGAAATAAGACAGTTATGAGGTTTGAAAATAGGAGAGGTCTATAGAGGGAAGGAAAAAAAAAAAAAAAAAGCATTTTGTAAGTTGAAAAGCTTATTTTTATTCTTATTATTTTTTCATTACTTTTTTCCTTTTCACTTCAAAGACAATTTCTAAAGCTTGAGGTAGCATGCCTATAACATTTCAAATGACTCAAAATGAAGCATATATGATGAAAATATAAATAAATGTTCGGTCATAGGCAGGCGATCGGCGATGGGCGGATCTACTCTATAACTACTGATTTTAACAGCAAGAGTAAAAGTTATTACTCTGGGGCTGTAGTTACAATTTGTGATTGCTGCTTCATTTTTGGCTGTGTCTGTTGCAAGATTTAAGTAAGTACCTACTGGGTAGCAGGCTCAGTCTCCAGTTACTCAATTGTGTCAGAAATCAGATTTTGCATTGCACTCGGTAGCTTTAAAGCTTCAGCAAATGTTGGATCCTCAATTAGTTTTGACATGATGTCAAACTTAACTTCATGGAACCAGATCCCCAATCATGAGTTACTGGGGTTAGTTAGTGAACCAGCACCCACCAGCGCACCATCCACTAGATGTCCATTATTATTCAGTTGTGGATGAACCTTAACTGAGGTAATAGGGTTATCTGCAAAGTAACCTGTCTTTGGGCCTCCTTTCACCCCCCTATCCCCTCTTTCAATGGTATCCGCAAAGTAAAGACATTTTAATAAATCTCAGTATGAAATGCTGATACTCAGCATTTCATGCACAAGGTTTTTGAGACTAATTATAGTAGTTGTACAGGTAGGAGCAGTGAAAATATATGTAGCAGCAGTGGAGGCGCTCAGGAAAAAGGAGAGAGAGGATGAAACTCAGTTTACCACCAAAGTCGATGGTTTTCTGAGTTCCCCCCACCCCTAAACCCTAAACCCTCACTTAACATGGTTTGAGTTGTTATCTTCTCGTACTTTATTTGTGGGCCCATAGATTGATTTGTTTTATAACACTCAATCTTTGTTATTCCTAAATTTAAGAACTATAAACCATAATGTCACCAAAAAAGACTAATTAACTTGATGTTAAATTATTTAAATCTCATCCATGATTTTTTGTCCACATATGTCATCCATGACATGTTAATTTGGTCCTCAATTTGGACCCACCTTGCACTGTCAAGCCGTCATTCTTCTTGAGTTCACACCTTGTTTTAATTCATGTGCATTGCTTCACTTGAGAGTGGATATCTTCCATTGCAATGTTCGTTTTATGCAATTTTGTTTTCGGCTTTGCTTTTTGTTCATTGAAATTGTTTTCAATTAGGTCCTCAATTTGTACTAGATTTTTCTGAATTTGATTCATTTTGTAGTTCATTTTCTAACCTTAGTAGACTTTCAAGAATTTTTTTTACTTTGTTTTTCCATTGAAGACCCACGTTGAGGACGGATGATTCTTCCAATTCCATGCACATGAGATCATTGTGCAATGGAATGAACAATTTTTATTTATTTATTTTATTTTATTTGTCTTCTTGTTATCTTGGGTCTTGTTTCCATTTGCACTTTTGTAAGAATAGTGTCTTGCAAAATCAGACGTTGGCACTACTTCAATGCCAAAGTCAATACTACAATTATCATGCAAAATAGATTGACCATGTGATTGTTATGAGTTAAAAATATAGGTGTAGAACCTAAGGGCCAAGTGGCGCATGCAAAAGTAGTCAAAGCCAAAGGGGAAAAAAAACCACCGAATAACTAAAAATTCCCAAACCTAGGAAGGAACAATAGCTTAACTAGGAGCACCAAGAAATTGTTGCCCTCGTACACGCCCCCAAAAATGGAGCATCTAGAATAGGTGGTATTGGACCCACATAACCACATGAAGACTATGGTTAACAAATGGAAACATATTTGTGATTTGGCAATGCAAGCAAGGGTCTCCCCATGCTTTAAAGACCACATGTCATGCAAGTACAAGGGAGGTTTGATGAATGGGGATTTCAAAAAAATCTTCAATTATCATGTGGGCATAGGGATCCAATGAGCAATATTGGATCCTATCTATTCCAAAATGTCTAAAGTTAGGCTCCCAAGCCAATTTGGCCAAGGCATGCACATATTGATGGAAAAATTTCTTGGCAATTGGCCAATCATTAATCCTTCCCACATGAAGGATGATATGCATGAAACAAATGCAAATTACAATCCTTTTCTTACAATCTTTGTCTAAGATGACCTTGCTTCATTATTTTATGAACTTGGTCTCCAAGGAAACTCGATTTTGTATCAAATCTGCTTAAGGAATTCAAATGATTTGTCATGTTGTTTCATGTTTCATAATCTTACAACTCCAAAGCACAACACAAAAGTTGCTACTCCAATGAGTCTAATTCATGCCACATGCACAACAATTTGGAATCCAACAATCAATGTGGTTCAAACATCACCATATGGTATTCCATTCAACTTGGGTATTTATGATGCTTCACCAAATGTGTCTCCAACTACAAACCATACCCATTCTTCACCTAAGAGGCATCCAACTCTAGGTACCAATGCTCCACACAATACACTTCCAAAGGTTCCAATTTTAGGATTTGTACCATGCATGCAAATGCATATTTTATCATCTTTAGATGGCTTTACTATACCAACAAAAGAAAAATGGGGAATACATGAACGAGAAGAAAAACCAACAATGTTTAGAAATCTATGATGGAAGTTTTTGAGAATTTGAGTTTAATGTAGGTTGAATATATTGACAAGGTTTGAACTACCAATGTAAGATTGAAACAAAAAGAATTTTTAAAAATGGAAAAAAAAATTAAAATTCAGATATTGGAAATGTTCAAAATACAACTTGAATACAACAAAAAAAAAGACGAAACTAGATGGTGAATATGAACCAAGTTAGTTTGGTGCAAACTATTGATCGACTCACTCACATCATAAGTAGGAGTCTTTTTAAATGAATGCATCATGTAGCTAATACAAAGATTACAAATGTTAATGGACCAAACAAGATTAACCTTGATTTTGATGGTGTTACCAAGACGCATGAAAACATTGTTTTGTTTAATAATGAAGCAAATGTGAGTGAAAATTGAGGCTATAATGTGTATGTGCTAAAGGTTTCTTTTGATTTGGGTAATGATCTATGCATATTCAATGCACACATAAAAAGTGATGAAAACAATTGATACAACAATGATATACACATTTGATAGTTTTATAATGATAAATTCAAAACTTTTAAAATTATTGGATAGTTTTGAATACATTCCAAATTGCATGCAAATGTTAGTTGCATTGGAACATTTTGCTCCACCACCTTGAGTGCATGGATGATCACCTTGATCATTCATTTTGTTCAATCAAATTACCCCTTTCTTGGTCAAGTGTGTTCATTAGTCTTTACACTTCTTGCTCACTTTGTCAAAATAATAAATTATTCAAAAGGCAACAACATGTCACCACATCTTGGAAGAAAATCACATTCAATTTTATTTTCCCTTTACACTTTCCAAATGTACATTTCAAAATTTCAAATGTATTTTCAATAACTATTGCCCATGTTTATGTTTCCTATTATAGAATATCTTAATGATTGTGTGATCTTGTGAATCAACTTTGAACAATTTCATGAGCCGAGATAAAAAGGGAAAAACCTTGTCATCTAAAAGGTAATGACTGAAATCATCTTGGTGTTCAATAAGGTGAAAGAAGTTAAAGAAAAAACCCTTTCACCAATAAAGAAAAAAAAATGTTTTGGACATTTTGAATTTTTCATAGCACTTATCATATCATCAAATTCAAACTATAAGAAGATCACGATACCAAGTGGTGTTTCTTGGTCAAACCCAACAACCCAACTCTAGTCCAAGCAAACACAACAAATTTGGTATTTGATGGTCATGAAGCATGGATGAAATGATGACATTGAGATTTGCAATATCTCCATCAACACACTGAACATTGAAAAATTTTGCTATTTGAAAATTAACTTCAAAACAAATACCATGACCCGACAATTGAAAATTCTCTTGAAGTTATTCAAACAAGACAATGAGAAATGCTAACAAAGATAAGAAGTCTACATCATATTCAGCCATGGTTGGATGATTTTGCCTTAAGAATTATATACCAATGCAATGAAATTTCTCTCAATAATTCAAAAATACAAAATAATAATTGATTCAGTGCCTAGAAAAATTTTCACAACCTTCATGGAACAAAAGAAAAACATGAAAAAAAACAATCCACTAAACTAAAACAAAACACAATCTACCAAAATAGGTACACCCTAAGTTAAAATTTGAATTTCAAATTCACATACACGATTATCAAGATATTACCAAACACCAAATCGATGGTCTCGACACATGTATATTAATTTGATGATGCTAAGTGTGGACAAGGTTTACAATCATCAAGCATGAATAGGAACCATAATTTTAGCTTTATAATATTTATGTCTAGCTAGTTATCATTTTATTTTGGTGTTTTGTGTCTATGATAGGAGATTACATTTTGAGCCCATATCAGCAAGTGTGGGGAGACTATAAATGAGTTAGTTTAACATGGTACCAGACCAACTTTATTGTCGTACCTTGGCAGCTTAGACACCAATTATACTATTTGTGAAAATGTTAAATTATTTTTTTAAAACATTTGTCAAATAAATTAAAAAAATTGAAGGAAAATGGAGAATTTTGGAATATTATTTCAAAATGTTCTATTTTCGATGTGGAATTTTCAAATTTACATAATAATTTGACGGATGTGATGAAGCTGCTTCTATATACTACATGGTATGCAAAGGATCCTCATACATCAGTTACTGAGAGCAGCTCCAACGGTGCTCAGTATGTGGCCCAGCACAGCAAAAGGGAATTGGATGAAGAAAAGTCAAAACATGCCAGTTTGGCTCAGAAAACTGGTCTTGGCCAAGCATTTTGCTACAGGATGATGCTGAGGCTGGTGAAGAAGGGCACAGCAGACCCTAACAGCTGCTGTTGATTGGCTACATACATAGTTTGATTGCTCCAAAAGGGTTGCTATTAGTAGTTTCCCACCTATTTGCAGTCCCAATTTTAGTCTTATGGGTGGGTTTTGGAAAAAAGTAAATAGCTAAACTTGGATGTGAGAAACATTTCCACCAGCTCACATGCTGAGCACCCATGGAGCTATTCTCAGAGTAAGTGAGTTTTAACATGGCGTCAAAGGAAGCAACTACAAATGGAAAGCAAATGTTGAAAAGACTTTTGGGTTCATCATTATTTTTTCACATACAATTTAGGTCCTCAATGGTATGTTGAAAAGACTTTTGGGTTCATGATTTTTTCACATACAATTTAGGTCCTCAATGGTATGTTGGCCTATTATTTGTTATATATGCTCCCTCCCCCATTCATAAAAGCACCTTTGAAGCTATGGTATGTCCGAGAAGTTTGGCCTTTTCTATATGAATACTTTTTGACCTTTGACTCGGAAACATTTCAAATTGCCCAAATTTTGTCCTTATAAAAAACAAACAATACAAATGCCTGAATTTTTGTTTGTTTGTTTGTTTGTTTTGTTTTGTGTTGTTTTGTAAGTATGATATGAGACATGAGTCTACTACTCCCACATCCCAGATTACCCCCAGCAATGAAATATCTCAATGAATAAGACTGAGGCTAAAGCTTTCTCTAAGTAAAAAGCCCACCCAAGGAAAAAAAGAAAAATGATAGAAAAGTAAAAATCCATTTTGTATGAGACAAATATTAAGAAAATGTGGCAATTCTTTTCCTCCATTGTCAATCCTACACCCAATTTTCCCACTTTTATTTCCAACTCACAAGATTATGGGGGGAAATGAAAATGGTATTACACTTTCTCCTCCAATTCAACAAAAGGAATTAAAAAAAGTTGAATCCCAAAGAATGGGTAAGGATTTAAGGGCCAATATACATAGAGCTTAGGAGGGGTGGTCAAAAAAGATTTTAAAAGAGTTTTGAACACAATTCCTTTTTGACTCCAAAACTCTTTATTAAAAGAAGAAGAAAAAATCGATAATCTATAGAACAAAAGATGAAGTTGGCGATGTGAGTGCATTAGATTAAGGATCTAAGTTATTTGATGAAAGATCTAACTGATGTGATTAAGGATCTAAGTTGTTTGATTAATGATCTAACTGATGTGATTAAGGATCTAAGCTATTTGATGCATGATCTAACTGATGTGATTAAGGATCTAAGTTATTTGATGAATGATCTAACTGATGTGATTAAGGATCTAAGTTATTTGATGAATGATCTAACTGATGTGATTAAGGATCTAAGTTATTTGATGAATGATCTAACTGATGTGCTTAAGGATCTAAGTATTTGATTGATGATCTAACTGATGTGATTAAGGATCTAAGTTATTTGATCAATGATCTAACTGATGTGATTAAGGATCTAAGTTATTTGATTGATGATCTAACTGATGTGATTAAGGATCTAAGTTATTTGATCAATGATCTAACTGATGTGATTAAGGATCTAAAAGTAACATGGGTTTACATGGGTTTAGGGCAAAAGGAAGAGGTGTGAGTGCACTAGATTAAGGAGCTAAGTAAGAAGTGTTTACATGGGTTTAAGTTTTAAGGTGTAGGGGCAAAAGAAAGAGAAGTGAATGCACTACTAAAATTAATGCACCACTAAAATTACTGCCAGATTTGTTAATTGTAAGTTATGGGTATGAAGGAACAAACCCCAAGGCAAGGAGATTGGAAATTACACCTACTAATTAGCCCTTCATCTAGGCTTAATCATGCTAAGAATTAATCACTAAAAAGGAATGCACTGAAGCAACTAATTCCCAACAGATTCGAATACTAATTAGCCAATAATGAAGTGAATCTATAGGTACCAGATTGTGCAGAGGAAGTAAGTACTAGTGGCTTCTTCACACACCCTCTCTTAAGAGGGCTGCCTGGAGAGAGCTCTTAACATACCATATTATTATTAGTGCAATTGACAAGCACTATTCATTTGGGAATGTGCATCTAAAAGCACACTCTTCAACACTACAAGCAAGCAAAAGGGCTTTTATGAGCCAAAGTGGAAAACCTGCACCCTCCACATTGATGGATGGATGCAGGATGGATGCAGGATGGACAGGAAAACACTTTTCCATTGTATTCCTGTCTCATAACTAACCATGGTTATGATTAACTATGTACTAAACTATTAACCATCCACGTGTATGTTTTGTCTACCTACCTAACAGCCACCAAGTGCCTTACTTACTTGCCTCCCTATGTAGCGACCTATAACATTCCCTACTACTTATTGATCATACTTACCTGCCTACATAGGTTGTTGCCTAACTACTGTGAAGTGAAAGTAAGTGTTTTATAGGGTACTTGGTAACCAAGATAGAACCTTGGTAAACTATATTGGATTCCACTTGTCCTACCTAGGTAGTTAGGTATAGGCCTAGACTTAAACCACCTACTCCAGACCTCAAACTAGGTAGCTTATGTGATGCCTAGGTTAGAACATGTGGGACCTATAAGTTGGGCTTAGACTTAGGTCACCTATTATAGACCTAGACTTAGGTAATCTATGTGACACCTAAACTAGGTTAAATGGCACCTAGACATCAACAGAAGCCATGTGGTTAAGCTAAACTAGTTATGTAAATCTTTAACTAGGTTATCTAGGTAGGTAGATTAACTTAAATCACCTGCATTCAATCTTCTCTGTACTTATAATTTTTTCTGATTTTTTACAATTATGTAAATATTATCTGGGAGTTATATGCAGAAAAGGCAAAAGGAACAAATTATGAAAACACATGATGAGTTTCGCAATGATCCAATGAAAATGTATTTCAAACACAATACATGAATAAAGGTTGAACATAAAATTTAAAAATTAAAATTGTGTAAAATTGTCTTTTCATCACATAGATTGTGATTTTTGAATGAACATTTTTTGTTATGAGTGTTTTTATGTTCAAACATGCACTTTATTATTTTTCCTTCACTGTGATTTGCACTAACGTGAATTGTTACACAACAAGTGATGTTCACATTATTGTGCAAAATAAGAAAGATGTATTATTTTCCTCAATGTTTTTTTATGTTCTTTTTTAACTACATTTTTATTTTGATATGTGTTTTGATCATTTAATTAAATTGTATGCATCATACCACTATTATACAACACAAGCCATATGATATCAACCCATTTATACCTTTATAAGCATGTTTTAAACATCATGGTTAATATTCATCTTTCAAAAGAGAGGAAAAAAACTTAAATATTTAAAACCTATTATTTGTCAAATTATTTAACCAAGATAAAACAATTTGAAGATGGAATAATACCAACAAAAAGATCAATAATGGTTAAATTGGTATATTTGTAAATAATATTATCTTTGAAATCCACATTTGACATTTTGTTGTTTTGTAAAATCAATTCTCAACAATATTGAATAAAACTTTATGAATGTTTACAAGGCGAAATGCCATTTGATGATTGTTACAAATTTGCATACGTAATATGAATAAATAAAATAAAATAACATTATGCATGTCATGTGACAAAATTGATGGTTACTAATAGTCTAAACCCATGAACCTTAAACCCCTAAATAGACCATGTTTAACAAACCAATTTTTCTTATAAAAGATACATAGAAAGACCTTTGCATGAATCTTCTATTGAATAAGCATTATCCTTTTATGTATTCATGATTGATTAAGCTCATCATGTTTTCATTAGTTTTTCTTGGAGATTCATTTAATCAATATTAGGTATGGAACATCATTACTAATATGAGCAAATGACCAACATTGTTTTCATTACAAATGTCATTACTAGATTATAAATTCTAATAAATTTATAATATAAAAATTAATGATTTTTTGTTATATGAATTTCAAATATCCTTGCAACATATGAAAACCATTAGAACTAATATGGACATTACAAAATAAGATAGAATATGAAAATTTTGCCATAAAAGAAACATGATTTAATTAGATCAAATGGTTTGTATGTCTTTTTAAATTCATTTGGTGATCATTGACCTTATGCAAATGTAACTACTTATAAGAAAATAATCCATGTTATTTATTGCACAATATATTGTACATGGATGTTAATTTTATATTGGCATCTTTGACATTAATTGTATTATTTGTGAAAATTTTGTAATTTTCATATTATTTTTTTCAAACAACAAAAACTTGAAAATACATAATTTCTTGGAATATTCAATAATGTTTTATCCATGACATGAAAATTTCAAATTTCATAAATCATTTTACAAACATGTGTTGAAAATACCTTTGTACTACATTAATCAAAAGTATTTAAGCAATCTTGAAAATATTATGAATCTATTAAATCATGTTGCTTTTTATGTCCCATGAATATGTTGTAAGATTACAACTTTCTTTCAATGTGTGTTATTAATTGAATCAAACCCATGGGAACATAAATGACTTGTTGTTATAAAATCTTTGCAAGAAAGGAAAAATGAAAACAAAAGAAAGCAACCAAAAAAAAAAATAATTTGATATAATTTGTGACCATTACACCAATGCTCACAAATTAAATGCAAATTGAAATGGGAAAAACTTTTAAACCCATAAATTTGATCATAACATTTTTAAAATATATATTAGATTTTTTCCCCATTTTTGTAGGTTGTTGAAACATGTTCAAAGTCTAACTCTTGATTTCAAATTTGACATTCCTCAAAAGTTTAATATTTTCATTAAATTATCATAGGTTAACCAAAAATCACATGCCTATCAAACTACTTTCACCATATATCACACTAAGATTTTGAAAACCTTTATATTCCTTTGTGCAGGTTGTTATTTAAAAGTGCATGATTCACATTCAAATGCATTTTTTTTCATCTTTTCATTCAACAACTACATTTTTAAATTTAAAGGATTATTAAATAATACATTATTTATGTTTTGAAAAAAGAATCTTAAATTATAATTCAAATTTTTCATGAATATAAATTGTTTTAAATGCTCTAAATTTCAACATTTTATTTCATATGAAAGGAACATGCTTTAATGTATTTTAAACCATTAAAATTAAACTTTGCATCCACACATTTTTTAATGGATTTGATATGGCTAATTTTCATAATATTCATAATTCCAACAAGCAATAACACTAAATTTAACATGATGGTAGCTTTTGGTTTATAATACAAATAAATTAATGTTATATTCCATTATAATTTCAAATTAAACTATTGACATATTTTTATAATTTTTTAATCTATTAATTAATTAAAATATGAGAACATAAAAACATTAAATTTTAACTTAATTTTTAAAAAATTAATGTAAACCTTTTAATCAAAATTAGAAACATATTTAGATTAATGTGAAAATGAAATTTATTCATCATAACATTTTATCAAAATTAATAAATCTACATTATTTTTTAATCAATTTTATCTTTATGAAATATATTATATTTGGTACTCTCATTCTAAATATTAAATTCATTAATATTTAGTTTGAATTGGCAACTAACAATCTTTTAATATCATTTCCACAAGCGACTTGGGGGCAAATGTTTTATTTTGCCCTTTGTAAGCACCTTTTATTTGGAATGAATAAACGTTTTTCCCCTTTTAATATTTTTTTCTTTTCAAATTAATATAATATATTTCCTTTTCAATTTTGATATCTTTTAAATTAAATAAAATTCACTTTGAAAAAAAAAAGGTGTTTTGCAACTAGACTTACAATTTTATTTTTTGAGTTGCAATGACCATTTGCAATTCATTGTATTTTTACGCCCATGAGTGGTATTGGACAAATTGCATGAGTTGCAAGAAATTCAACTCACTATATATGCGATCTCATTCTTATGCAATTCATAGCAACTTAGATGCAACTCTGTTGTAGTAACTCATTTTCAATTATTATGCAATTCCCCTATGACTACAACCATAATGTCATGCTAACATCATTTTTTCATCTATTCATCAAAATTTAACACGTGGCACTATGAAAAAAATTTAATGATTTTTTTTTAAATATTAATATTCATTGTCCATTATGATTATTCATTTTAGATGGTTTCAAATTATGACATGTGGCATAATCAAAAGTTGCCATTGTGACATATTAATTAAATTTTGGAACAAATATACAAATATATACATTTACCTAGATAGGTTGGTACATAACCATAGGTAGGTAAGTTGGTAGCTCTTACATACCAACCTATTTACTTAGATAGGCAAGTAGGTAGGAAGGTAAAAGGGTAGATGAATTAAAAAGTAGCCACATAATTTTATTTTTATTTTTTTGTGTTTTGCTTTCAGGGTTAAGTTTTTATGAACTCATTCCAACTTGGCACATGTATTTTAATGTGAGAATGCAAGAGAAAACACTTCGTTTATATAGTTTGTGAGATGAAATTTTGAAGACAAAACATATGGGTTAAATCTTTTAATTGCACCCTAGTTGCAATTGAGTTGCAATTACAAAACAAAATTTTCCAGTGTATGATTATTTTTTTTAATAATCTGAAATTTATAATTAATCATTTGACATAATTATTTGACATAAATATATGATAACTAAAGGATTTATTATATTAATTAATTAATATAATTCAGATAATTAGTTAGTTAATTAATTCAGATAATTAATTATCTGAATAATTATTTTGACAATTGATGATCTGAATTCAAATAAAATATAGTAAATATTCACCTAAATTAAGAAAATTTAGTATTAAAAATATTTGAATTAATTAATCAGATTTAAAAAGCTAGTTAGTTAGTGAATTTAGATAATTAGTTATTACATAATTTATTATCCAATTTTAGATATTTATTTATTATCTGAAAATAATGATTTAAATTTTATTAATGAATTCATATGAATATTTTATTATTTATTTTAACTAATTAGGTCATAATTAATTATTATATTACATATTAATTACTAATTAATAAATTGTCAACAACTAGTGGCATTTGGGTGGCCATGTTGTGCCATAGTTGTGGAACAATAATGGGCAACTAATAATACAATAGTGGCCAACTAGTTGCACGAAAAAACTTCATAGTTGAAAACCAATTACAAAGTTTGTATTTCATGGAGCGTTGAAATTTGGACACATGGCATAATCGCACATATGAAAATTATAATGTTAGTTGCAAAAAAAAATTTCAATGTGTAGTTCGTTTTTAATAGTCTTAACTTAGTTACATGTTACAATTACAATACAACTCCTCAAAAAGTCAATCGTAATTGACTACATGTGTAAATACGATGCATATGAATTATTGTATACAAAACACATTTATAATTATAATGCAACTACCAAACAACTAGCTTATTTTCTAATGTGGAAATTTATTTATTAAATCACCATATTTATAATGTGTAAACTTTAATACGAATTGCACTTTGGAGGACATAGTTGCAACATAGTTAATTAAGTGGTTTTTGAACTCTAGTTGTAGAACAGTTTGGTTTTCACGAACAAGAGTTATCATAGTGAATCAACTCAACTTTTCGATGTTTTTTAAAAATCTTTGAACCATTATGATTTTTGCTAGGCTAAGTTCCAACCCAACTCAACATACATTCCCAAAACCAAACATCCCTAGTCAAAATTCAAATTAGTGCGATGTTTTGGTTCATGAATGACCTAATTTTGGTCAACAACAATAACACATCCGAACAATGCCAAGGATGATGAAAGATGGGAACAACAAAAAGAAGAAAATGTCAATATGAAACAACAAAATAACAAGCAATAACAAGGGTGTCGAAAAAACACACTAGAAACATCCAAAGTGTTAGGTTGTACATGATTTTTTTCTTTTTTGAACATTAGGAAGCACTAAGAGGTTGAAGGTTGAAGGTGTTGGATACAATATTGAAGGACACCGTGAAGCTCATAGAGGACATTGTGGCACTAGGGTTGAAATTATTTTATATTTTATATTTTTTGAACCAAAGGTCATTGTGAACGATGGTAGGAAGACATTGGGGGATGTTGGAAAGGCATGTAAAACATTACTTTTGAGGCAACAAGGGTCGTCCTAAAGGACATCATGGGTGTTATAAATACTAATGTTTTAGTGAATGTAAATTAAATTTCATATTTAAGAATTAATTAAAGCGGAAATGATTTCATGAACAAATTATATGATCATGTATTATCAATGTCTATTAATTCTTTTTTTAAAATTATTTAATTAAGTATTAAATATACTAGTATTTTGACCTTAAGTTAATATATTGTCATTAGTAGTGCAAAATAGTGCAAAACCCAAGTATTTCAAAAGTTACAATTGCAACATAATTAAAAAACCTTTTGGTTAAAAAAAGGGCATTTTCTCCTAATGAATGTTGGACACAAAATTGAGCTCAATGCTACCATACCCCTTGCACATCAGGTGCGATATCATATGAACCCTAACATCATGATAGTTAAGTAAGATTTCAACAAAATTGTTAGCATCCAAATTCATTAAGCTAGTGAAGTAGGCCATTTGGTTATCATGCATTATAATGGTTCCCAAGAAAAATTGCAAGATTTGCATTGGCTTTTGAAAGTTGAATGTCACCACAAAAAATGACCCCTACCCAATACTATTCATGGATCAAATGTTGATAATGTAATGGTTCATGAGGTTTTTTTTTTTTTTTTTTTTTTTGGACAAGTGTTTGGGCTATCATCAAATCCAAATAACTCTTGAGGACCACTGCTAGATGGCCTTCATCATAGATTGGGGAACTTTTGTTTGGGTGGTCATGTCATGTGGACTCAAGAATGCCCCTTCAACCTATTAAAAGGTGATAAGAAAAACATTTAAAGATTATTTGGATGATTACATTAAATTCTTTTTGGATGATTTTACTATCTTCAACACCTTAGCCATTCATTTGCCATAATTGTGACAATGTTTTGAGAAGTATCAAAAGTTTTAAATTAACATTAACCCAAAGAAATGTACAATTATGATTTTTCCAAGGATGATTTTAAGGTTCATAGTTTTCAAGGATGGGAAGCTATCAAACTCAAAAAAATAAAAAACATCACCAAGATGTTTGTCCCTACTACACCACATGACATTTGAGTTTCTAATGGCTTTGCTTAATTCTATTATTATTTTTTGAATTTTTTTGCCTTCATCATGGCACCAATCACAAAGTTAATGTGAAAATCAAAGGCTTTCATATGGACCCATGAATGCTAAGATGCATGGGAGACCATCAAGTGGAAATATGTACAAGTGTTTATCTTCATTGTGCCACATTGGGACAAGGAGTTCCATGTACACACAAATGTCTTTAACTTGGTGGTAAGGGCAATGTTGGCCCAAAACATTAATGGCGAATGCAATTAGCCCATTGCATATGCATCCCATTTGCTAAATACAATGGAACAAAATTATACAACCATGGAATTGGAGATGTTGGCAATGGTGTATGTTCTCCACAAATTCAAACATTACCTTATAGGTAATAAATTTGGTTTATACATGGACACATGTCATCAACCTACCAAGTTAACATGTCATAATTGTTGGGCAAGATAACATGGTGAATACTTTTGTTTTTAGAATATGACTTCACCATTATGTATAAACTTGAAAAAAGATGTTTAGTGGCAAATGCACTTTCTCATTTACCACATTAAAAAAAACCCCAAGGTGTTATAGATTAAATGGTAGACATTTTTTCTTTTTACTATGTAATTAAATTGGTTACATCAAGTTAGGAATTACCTTTTCACGTATACTTTCCTAGAAAATTACCTTCTAGACTATTGAAAACATATTGTTTTGAAGGTTTTATGGGTCACCGTGATGGAAGGTCACTTGTACCATCTTAGGCAAAACATGACATTGTGTCATTATTTAGACCCAAAGGAGGTGGAGTTATCATCTTCATTGAATTGCACAAAGGAATGAATGGTGGTCATTTTTCTACAAACATTACTATTGTGAAATTTTTAAATGCACAATATTGATGGCCCATTCATCATGAGAATACCATGCATTTTGTAAATCTTGTGATGAATGTCAAAAAATAAGAAACCTAACCAACACTAGCATGCTAAGTTGGTCACAACACTACCATTAAATCCATTCATGAAATGGGGGTTAAATTTTGTTGGTCCCATCAAACTCATGGCGCAACATACCAATAAAAAATAATTATTGATGACAATGAACTACACTACCAAATGGGTGGAGGTTAAGGCCCTTTCAACCAATATGGCGATAATTATCACCAAGTTATTATATTAATGCATTTTGAATAATTTCAAGGGCCCTTTCACATTGGTCATGGACCAAGGATTACATTCACCAATGACATGATTACTTATTTATTGGATCCTTTTTTGTTATGTTGCACTACATTTACAACATGCTACATTATGGTAATGGGCATGTTAACTTTACCAATAAGGTAATTGGGAACATGTTGACCAAATTGGTCAACAAGAAATGAAATGATTGGGATGAAGCATGTGAATGTTGTTTTATATGTTTATTGTACAACCTGTAAGGTCACCATAGGACACACATATCACTTTAGTTCTTGTATAGCCTCCATCCACTAATGTTTACAAATAATTTCAATTTTATTATCACATCATATGATAATACCATTAATGATTTTGTGAAGATTTGAATAGTCCCATTTCAAAATTTAAAAAATTGGATGAAACTAAACAAAAATTAATTAAGACAATTATAATTTAATAGTGGAATAGGGGTTTGTGGTCACGAAACCACTACCATTGAAAATCTTTCTAGTTTTAAGATGATGTTTTATGGTTTCCCAAGGTCATAAGGAACATGCAAGGAATTTAAGCAACAATGGTTTGGTCCTTATCATGTACCATATTGTTTTCCTAATAACACAATGTTGTCAATGAACATTAATCATTTTGAACCCAAGTTAAGGGTAGAACATTAGTCCTATGGGCATTTTCATAACTAGATAATTATTAGTGGCAAATTACTTATTATCCCCTAATTTATTTTGAAGATGAAACCATTAGGATTAGTTGGCACATGGAGATGGATGATTGATATTTGTTTACCAATCATTAAAAGGGATTGGTGAATGGATTAAAATGAAAAAACCTATTTTGATGGGAGAAATGTGGACCCTGTGTGGTCTTGTGAAAGGGAGATTTGGAGATGAACCCCTATCATTCTTGTATGGAAAACTTTGGAGGAATGGGAGAAAGGAATGTTGTTTGAAGTGAAAGTAATGCAAATAATGTGTAAATATTGTAGAACTTGTGTGTATCATGTGATTGCATTTTTTTTTTTTGCCTTACTTAATTTTTAGAATGACAATAGTTTATTATAGTTTGATGTATAATATCATAGTTTTCATATTAGTGTATTCTATTTGTGTGTGTTACATTTAAAATTTACTTCTTTAGAAAATGGTAGCTTGTTGGAAGGTAGTTGTTGTAAAACAATAAGAGCTACCTATAGGATTTCAAGTGGAAGGCAGCTCACCACTAAGAGGGCATCAAGATGGAAGGTATTTGTTTGTTGGACTAGCAACTTTCAAAGGTACATAGACATGGGGTTGGAAAGTAGCTACCTTCTTGCCTTCTATATGAATAGTTGAAAATTTTTATTTGTTTTTGTTTCCATTGTACTTTCTTGAGTTTGTGTTGGAAGGCAATGGTGCCTTCCCCATGGAAATCCTTGAAGGTTGCCTTTTCCCTTGTAATTGTTGAAAGTTGCACCCAACATCCCTTATCCAAGTGCTCTTTCTTGGGTTGTCAAGTCCATGGTATTATAATCTCATAAGAAAACCATTGATAACATAAACAATCAAATGAAGATACAAAAAAGTTTAGGAAATGAATGAATACTAAGCAAGTAATTTATGCAATATAAACAAAAACAATTCACAACCAACAATTGTTAAGACCGTTTCAACTTTAAACAACAATATCTTCCTCATTTTTTGAGGATTTAGAAAAATTTAAATGCCATAGGCGTGCCTTGAAAAGGCCTAAATTTCGTCTTTGGAACCCTAAACCACCAACAAACGACACCTCTTTTCAAATTCATCAAACTTTAAGCCACCAAAGGTTTGCACATTGGCCTAATTACCCTACCTATTAGCTTGTCCATTGTTCACACATGCAAGAAAACATTAATTAAACAAATTAAACAAGGTAAAAAAGGCATGAAATTGTTTCCAAGAACACAAAGGAAGGGGCTTGGACTAGGAAGAAGGGGTCACCCACTTGAAATTTGACTCTATTAAGAGCTTGTACAAACTTGTAGCTTGTTAGGAAGTTTGTAAAAACACATGAAGATGAAGAAGGTTCATACCATCACCAAGAACACATGAGTTTCAAGTTGAAAGAGAGAAAAACATGTAAAAAAACATAATACCACAATGTACTTGATAAAAAAAGGACCATGATTGTTTAAGAATGGAAAGGAGAATGCCAAAGAGTTTTTTTTCATAAATTGGGCTTGGTTGAATAGAATGAAGTGTTGGAAGGGTCTATGGTGTCATTAATGGGTGTGCAAGGGTCTAAGGTTCATGGAACTTTAAAAAACCCATGAATGTAGATTTTTTAACTTTATTTTTAAATGGATCTTTGCTACACACACAAATGTGAATGTTAAAATAATGAATTAAGAAAAAAACTCATGGGTGTTCCATGTTACCACGAGCCCACCCTACATTTTTTTGGTGAATGTTTTTTTGGGAATATTCCCATGGTATTATCATTTGTAAATTGAAAAAATCATCAATTTTTTTTTTTTGGACCTTACAAGATGTTACATTACATTGTAATGTAAAAATATGTTTTAAAAATCTCCTTCAAAATATGCCATGTTTCAAAAATTTCCTTAAAAATAGAAGTTTTTACAATGTAATAAAAACATTAGTTATAATGTTTAAAGAATGTAAAATATTCTATCTTCATTAGATTCAATCCAAATCACATCACATGTTTCCATAATATATTAAAAACCTTGTCATGATTGCTTTTAAATGACTTACAACATTAATACAAATTTTGACAACAAAACATGAAAAATTATACAATGATTATAATTGCATTCACTCCTAGATTATTATGATTGCATCATCAACCAACAAGGGATGTCTCTTTTGAAATTCCTCCAATTCTAAACCACTAAGTGTTTGCACATCAATCAAGTTACCTTAGTAAACAAATTTTGCAATTCATTGAATTAGTTGAAGATTTTCATTCCATGCACAATGATAAAGTTTTAGATTATTAATCCATTTATAATTACCTTTTCACACAAGGGTGTTATGTTAATCATTCATTTAAAAGACATTTAATAAAATAAGTGCAAAAGGAAATAACCCATATGGTAATCCACAATAAAGACCTTCCAATGCTTGAACAAAATTATAAAGCTTTTTCATGTTTTATGTCATCTTGAACAAATAATGTATTCTTGCACAATTTAAGACTAACTTTTTTCTTATTCCATGTTTTACTAGACAATCTTACACAATGTAGAAGCTTTTGGTTTTTTTAACATTGTTGTTGCCTCTTTCTTTTTCATTTTCATCCCTGCATGTGTTCATTGTGTTTTAATTTAATTTTGCTAAAAGATGTTGTTCACTTGACTTTTCACAAGCTTTGCTTTTCTTTGATGCCCATTATGACTAATAAGTATGTAGTTGGAAATCTAAAATAATTGCATGGCCTTATTAATACATTGCTTTATGAATTTGATTCTATCATAAACCTTGTATTCAATATTAGCTATTGTAATACCTAGCCCGCTTCAACAGCAACGTGTTTAATTAAATTGATTTTGTCATTTACGTTTGGTGATAAAAAGTAATAATATATTACAATTTGGCATTACATTGAATAATGAAACTGGTGACCTCGAGAGTTTCTTTCAGATTTTTGGCATGGTAGGTAGGTTTTTTCACTATTTTTGGCAATTCCAAAAAAATTAATTAGTGCATAACCAGGCTAAGTACCATAATATTATATCATATTATTACCTAGTTGCCATTTCTCATTTATACCATACCTATAACCAATGTTCAACACAAAATAATTCACCAAAGATTTAGTCAAGAAAAGAAAAGAAAAGAAAAATAAATAAATAGACATTTGTTGAAATTGTTGATAATCAAACCCCCAACTTGTGAGAATTTTTTTTAGTCCCAACAATTGGGTAACCATTACAAATACACAACACAAGGTGTATTTTGCATACTTATTCTTCAATTGTTCTTAAAAATTCTAGAAATTTCAAATTAAAATTGTTCGAACCTCATTTTCAAAAAAAAAAAACAAATAAATATTTTTGGCACGGTATGTAGGTTTTTTCACTATTTTTGGCAATTCCAAAAAAAATAAATTAGTGTGTAACCAGGCTAAGAACCATAATATTGTATAATGTTATTACCTAGTTGCCATTTCTGATTTATACCATACCTACGGCTGATGTTCGACACAAAATAATTCACCAAAGATTTAGTCAAGAAAAGTATAAATAAATAAATAAATATTTGTTGAAATTGTTGATAATCAAACCCCCCAACTCATGGGAAATTGTTTTTAGTCCCGACAATTGGGTAACTATTACAAATACACAACACCCAGGTGTATTTTGCATACTTATTCTTCAATTGTTGTTAAAATTCTAGAAAATTAAAATTGTTGAACAAAGAAGTGCCGATTGTCAGTGGTAGGTAGGTTGATGATCAGCCTCATGATCATCCAGGCAAAGCTTTACTTGGCAAGTAAAAGCTCTGAGGAGAAAAGTTTTAGCAGAAAAGACATGAGTGGGTTGCAGAGTGCAATGCTGCAGACCTAGTTGCTTAGATTCTCTCTACCATAATGTGAGGAGAAGTCTCTCTCTGATAGTACTTGTGATTTGAGGAGAGGAGAGGAGAGGAAAGGGGTGGGTACACAGAGCACAACAACAAAGCTAATCTATCAGTTGTAAGAAACATCAGTCAACAAATACAGGACTCAGGAGTCAGTGAAGAAGAAGAACAACAAAAAGGAGGAGGAGGGGAAAAAAACCCTAAGTACCATTATTAGGGTTCAGATTCTTTCCAAACGGGTGTTTTTAGGGTTTATGCATTCCATTGGCCTCTGACTTTGTTTTACCAGGTACTGTAAAACCGTAAACCCTACTACTGTGGTGTTTTTCCAGGAGACTTTTTAATGTAGGCTACTAAGTGGTGGTTTATCTATAGACAGATGGAGAAAAAATGGGCTATCATCCCTAGGAAGATTTAGCCAGATTTGGCTTTATACCATATATGAAAATTTAAAAAATCTTTAGTCAACCTTGTATATTTATGGTTTACACACTGAAAAATAAGTACAGAAATCTGGCGATTTTCATTATAATTATTATTATTTTTAATCATTGCTGGCACTTGAAAGCCTCCAAAATAATTTTCATTTTCAAAAATTATATTTTTACTTTAGCTTTTTGGCAAATTTTCACCTGTAAAACAAAGGCTCAGGCTCCTTGGGGCCATTGTGTTTTTTAAAGAATTTTTTAATGTAGGCTAACTGGGTGATAGACAATAGGAAGATGTAAAAAAAAATAATGATCATCTCTAAGAAGATTTAGCAAAATCTGGCTATAAACCAAATATGAAGCAAATTATTTTTTAAAAAAATCATCCTTCTATATTTCTGGCTACTTATTGGAAAGCAAATATCGTAATATGGTGAATTAGCTTTTTTTTCTTCCTGACTTCTGGCAATTGGAAGCCCTGAATATAACTTAATTTTCCATTTTTAGAAACTCATTTTCCTATTTAGATATTATAATTATCTATTATAATTATGGATAATTGGCAGATTTTGTCAAAATATTTAATTATTTCACAAAATGAGTCTGACAGTGTCAATGAGATTATTTCTGAATTTTGACACTCAAGTGCAAAATGGTTTTTTTATAATTTTCTTTTTGTGATATCGAAGAATTTCCCCCAATGAAATGAAAAATTGGTAAAATTTACAAATAGCAAAATGAAAATTTCCAAAAAAGAAAAAAAAAGTGTCAATTAAAAAAAGACAAAAATTATTCAAGAAAAAACATTGGTCAAGTGACTACTACTATTGTCCACTATTGAGATGTAAAAAAAAATTATCCGTATAGAACACCGGAAAAGTTCAGTCTTAAAAAAATTATCCGTAAAAAAACACCAGAAAAGTTCAGTCTTTTCGAACAAGACTTTGCAGTGCGGATGCACCTCAAGTTTTGACCGTCTCACTCATATGCACGACTGTCACCCCTGTTTTTAATTCAGGTTTTGTGTTTTGGGAGGGGGGGGTGTGGAGAAGGGTGTTTCAGCAAAGCACCAACTGTAAAGCAACAATCCGTCACATGGTTTTCTTGTTCGGATTTCTGCAAGTCTGGGCAAACCCACTCAAAACCACCAACTGTGAAGGAACGATCATCAATTTTGGAAAGAGGGGGCGGGGGGAGCGGAGGGTGGGGGAGGCGGGTGTTGTTATGTAAAACTTGGAATGCTACAGTTCTAACTTTTTGTCATTTTGCTGTTGCAACTTCTTAGGGTTCCTCACTACTTCCTGAAGTAATTATTATTGTTATGTACTACAATGAGTTATTAGTTTTGTCAGATGTTTTATAGGTTTACAATGTGTGCGTGCATTTGTGTGTGTGTTTTTTTTTTTTTTTTTTTTTTTCTCTCTCTCCTCCAACGGAACTCTCACTGACAACACACATTTGGGTGCGTGAATGTCACAATTGTGAAAATGCTGTTCCTATGGAGATTCAACAATTGAGCCAGCTCGTACTTTTTGGAAACTCTTATTGTTGCTGGCTGTGTTTTTCTCTTCCCACTATAATTTTAGTTTTCTCTTCCCACTTTAGCTTTTTCAAACCAAAAAATTTTGTCAAAATTTCAGTTGGCAAGTTTTGTTTCCTATTTCAAAATTTGATCATTTGGCTTAGTTTTTGAAAAAAAATTCAAAGTCTTCAAGATTACCAAAATTGAAAAAGAAACCCTTCTTGTGGACGTGTGAAAAAAATTAAGCTCTTGCTCCGGAGTGCAAGGAGGAAATAGATCAGTAAGTTATCATATATATAATTTTTGATAAGTTAATTTTTGACATATACTAGATACATATATATCGCTCTCTCTTTGATGAAATTGGTGTTCCTAGTTCCTACCAAATTCCCACCAAGTCTGTGAGACGGAAAAAAGAAAAGAAAACTATTTTTCATGATAGAAACGATCTGGTAGCCATTCACCCAAATTAGGGGATGGGGTGTTTTTTGGCCCTGAGATTATGAAAAAACCTGACATTGAGGGCCACAAACAGGTTCTTAGTAGGTAGGTAGTAAAAACAGCCCTTCCCTATGTATAAACCATCTACTTACCTAATAGTTACCTAATTTTCTACCTATCCACCTATATATCAGACCTATTTATTACATAATTGGTTACCAATGTAAAACCATATATTAACTCAATTGAGGTTCATCCACAACTGAGTAATAACAAGCATCGAGAGAATGGTGTGCTGGTGGGTGCTGGTCACTGTGACTGAGAAAGGAGAAATGTTCAGTTCAGTTTTTTGGGAACATGGAACATTTCCAAATTTTAACAATTGCTGGTTGATTTTGCTAGAGGGGTGAGGAAGGGTGCTTGTTGATTTGTGTTGTATATTGGGTGCTTGGCTGTTTCTCATGGTTGCAAACTTGAGTTGAATAATTGGGTTACCTACGTATGATATGAATCGGAGGTTGTTGTGTGTAGTCAAATTCTTCCAGGTTAGGTGATGATAAGAGTTCACCCAACTCTTTATCAATCATTTGCATTGGAACCTAATCTAAAAACGGGACACCAACCAATCCACCTTTTGCTTTGGAATGAAGCAAAAATATGGATAGGCGGCATAGACCTCAAAAGAGAAGTGTTATGGGCTTTTTGGTTTTGCTTATGGTGGGGGGACCAAATGGATGCCACTGTTTCCTTATAGGTTAGACAAGTAGGTAGTTCTCTTCTGTAACGAACTTGAAATTGGGCCCATGAGTAGTGAGGAAAAAAACACAAAAAAAAAGAGTACCCAAAGAGCTTGGCAGCCAAACTATTAGACATAATAATTGATTGGGAAAGAAAGAATGAAACCATCTCTGGGGTGCATGGAACATTGAAATGGGAAACCTACAAATCACAAGCAACCACACCACCCACACATGCAAAACTACTTTTGGCTAAATTATGAGACATTTGGAAAGAAAGAATGAAATCTAAAATTTCACCTGAAACCACCGAAACAAGCAAACCTTGTTCTTCTCTATAATGTATTTTGAAGTTTCATTTGTGCCTAGTACTTGGGTCGGTGGGTCCAATACTAACATTGTTGAATGGATAAGTGAGAATTTTGATCCAACCCACACAAATGCTGATGAACAAAAATGCTTCCCAAACAAGCCAAATGGATGTAATAGTTTGTATTGGATTTAAGACACGAAGCTTTTCAATTTGTGATTTGAACTAGAGATGAGGGAAGGTGACACAAAATGAGATTTAACTTAGTACATGCAATCGATTCTTATTAGTAGCTGAAAGAGAGTCCTCCAATTATTTGTGCTTATTTTGAAATCATGGACTCTTTATTAAAAATTGTTGACGTTTTTTTTTGTATGGTGTCTTTCTTTGCAATGGATTTTTCCATTTGTTTCAAAATTTAATAATTTTAATGTTGACATTTGATATACACTTTGAAGAAATCTTCATTTGTGCACATGAAGGAGATTTTTAAAAAAATTCTAACTTTGGTTTTCTCAGGGATTCAATTAAAGTACAAATTTACCTCATTGAAAATCTCAAAGAAGTATGAAAAAGAGATGAGAGTAATGTGAATGATGCACTTTTCCTATACCATAAAAGGTGTTAGGCTATATGCAATAAAATGGCTATTATTGTTAAACTTTAGAATAAAAACCCTTTTTTCCTTTTTTTTTTCTTTTGGTTCTCCATCATCCTCTCTTTATTCTCTGTTCAAGATGAGAGTAATGTGAACGAACAATGCACTTTTCCTATACCATAAAAGGTAATTAGGCTATATGCAGTAAAATGGCTATTATTGTTTTGCTTGGAAACTTTAGAATAAAAACCTTTTTTTCCTTTTTTTAAAATTTTTTTTGGGGTTCTCCATCCTCTCTTTATTCTCTGTTCGTCTACGCTTTTGACTAAATAAAAAAGAAAGCAAGCAAGTTAATAGCACATCCACACCTTAGTAGTTTTGATATTGTCATTTTTCATTCAAAATTCTTACATCCATTCTGCCAGTAACCCAAAAACAAAACAAAACAATTTTTTAAAAAAAACTTGTTATAT
>Ga0209611_10003156_pt1 | contig 28806 bp, 19 predicted proteins | sample S1TSphgellanicum_3_FD_187693 | JGI IMG/M metagenome (GOLD analysis project Ga0209611, IMG submission 187693) | Host-associated microbial communities from peat moss isolated from Minnesota, USA - S1T2_Fc - Sphagnum magellanicum MG (SPAdes) (version 2) | ecosystem: Host-associated > Plants > Peat...
TAAAAGAAAAAAAAGGTAGTCTTGGTCAATACAAAAAATAAAAATAAAATTCTGGGTTGTCCAAGGCCTAAATATTTTTTTTCTGGTCTACCAAATCTTTTGCCTCAAAAAATCAGACTGCCCCTGATTTCTTTTTTCTCTGGAGTCAGTTACATCTGGGGAAGTTACATCTGGGGAAGCTCCACAGGGAACGGGCAGTGAGTGGAAGAATTTTTCAAGCACTGCCCACACAGACAGACAAACACCACTGTAGCTTTAATATATAAGATTGAGACCAAAATGAAATCCATTTAGTATAACAACAAATTTCTTTTCATTTTTTGAAGTGTTTTTGAAAGGAAAAATATGAATATCAAATATTGAAAAACTATATGTATAATCGCAAATTCATTAACCTACCACAATGAAGGCATGCGACTATTAGGTAGTAAAACAAATAACTTCCAAAGTAAGAGGGCAAATGGATCATGGGTTGCCCTTTGGAAGGAAGACCTTTCTTCTATATAGAAAAATTAAACTACTCCAAAAACACTAAAAACACAAAGGAATGAAAAAGGAGATTGAAAAATAGTTGTTGTCCAAACATCAAAAAATACTTTCTTACAGTCAAAACCTCCATTTTAACACTATGCCACCCTAAATAAAACTACCATCCTAAATAAAGATGTTGACTTCTTCTAAACCACTTGTAAGTCTCCAATTACCGTTATGTAACAACTAGCATCATGTTCCAAAAATTTATCTAAAAAGCAAGGACATATATATATGAGAGTTACAATTATTCACATTAAATTAACTAAACATATTATCAACATTAAAAGGCAATGATAACATATATATATATAATTTTTAAAAAGGTTCATGACTTTCACATAAATGCACATTCTTTTTCACAAAAAAAATTTCCTTTTCATTTTTCAAAAACAACACAAAAATACATCATTGAAAATAAACCAAGAAAATAAATAAGTTTGGAATGAAAGAATGAACCCAAGGGATAAAAAGAAACCAAAAGTGGTTTCCCATCACATAAGGGTTTCCCATATCCTTCAATATTCCCCCACCTTGTCTTAATTTACTCCATAAGACAAAACAATACTCAAATTCACCCAAATCTTATCTTAATCTTCCCCAAATGTCCCTTAAGTGATTAGTCAACAAACCAATCACAAACCTACTTAACTACCCAGTTAGTTTCATCCCCTTTAATAAACAAGAAATGATAAGTGAAAACTTACCACTAGTAACTAGGATGCCCACTAAGCTCATTAAGGTAGGAGATATACCCTATTAACAAATTAACCTTTTATCTTAGTCCATTATTTATTTTTTATTATTTTTCCTTAGGAGGATAATTACTACCTTGCAATGGTAACTATTATTTTGTGAAAGTAACTACTACCCTATGATAGAAACTATTGTCAATTAACAATAGATTTTAAGCATTTGACAATTTGTTTAATGTAACATTTATTTGAATGTTTTTTTCAACATGTATTTTCAATCTCTCACATTCTCAGGCTTTTGGCAAGTTATTCCTCACTCCATGGCATGTCACAATGAAGAACAAGGATGGCAACTCCACATCCAAAAGCAAGTTGGAGCCATCAAAAAATCAATCCCCACCTGAAAATTCATTTTAGTTAAACGTTAGGGATCTAAGCGGCATGATGACTATAGAATAAAACACATTGAACAAGCAAACATGTGAACATGAAAAAGTCATCTTGGAAACAATCTGAAGCACAATGTTACATTGCACAACAAAATGTAAAAATAGAGATATTTAAAAACTCCAAATGAACACCAAATTAAATGGGTGGCATTGGGATGCATACGATTTGAGTCAAAAATTAATTAAAAAGAACCCATTAGTGGAATGTTTCTTCCTATAAGAAGCAAAAGACATCATGATCCTGGGAAATTGACAACTATGGGGTGAACGACAAAACTATTCATGAATGTGAATGAATTTTGAACCCAATAAAAACATAGAAAAATGTATGTGTTCATCAATTGAACCATAACATTGATCATCACTTAGTCCAAGTTACGTTCATCGAACTAATCTACCAATGGATTTAAGACCTTCAAAAAAGAGATTATGCAAGTTGTGGTTTTGGGAGTTCCTTGTCAACATTCACTCAAACCTCTATTTAACAAGGAAGGCAATCAAGGACCCACGGCTAAAGGGTAAGTTCTTTTCTTGTAAAGGCTTGGAGGCTAAGTTTCATTGTTCATGTTTCTTGGCCCAATTCAAATGTGTGGGTTTACAATTCAATCCCCTTACAAAATAATGTGTGGGTTGAATTCAATGTTGGTTTAGTATTGATTTTTGAACATACCAACTTAATCTTGGTATCATTTTTTTTTTTAAATTCACAAAAGGTTGTACTTGTATTGGATATCTAAAAAAAACTTTCATACAAATTTGGTCCTAGAATTGAATTCAAGATTAATTTTTAACTAGTTGACAGATATAAATATGTCCTATATTGAAAATGGCATAAAATTCATGTAATATTGGTTTTATTTTAGGTTCCTACCAAATTAATATATATTACATGTATTATTTAAATTCACAATGAATTGTTAAGTCCTTGCTATTAATGTTGATATATAACACATGTTTATATGTTAAAACAACATTGGTTTAATTCATCAATAGGTCATGTTAAATAACTTGCATAATAGAGATTTTTTAAAATACCCACAAGCGAACACCCTATCACCTTAATATTGGGGATGCATTGCATGATAAGGTGTTGGGCATTTTAAAATGAAAATAGTTGAGGACCAAACTCGTTTTTGCACTAATTTTAATGAACAATGAATTTTATTCACATTTTTTATTGTTTTCATGTGGAGGTCTAACATTTTTGAAAAAAATATTGCTTCTATTAAACTTTGCAAAAAACAATTCTATGTTTGGCAAAGTATCTTGTGTGAAGAGTTGTGTGCATTATCGTTTGAAAGGTGGAAAAGAAGGATAAGTTTGTTGATTAAAATAAATAACTCGAAAAAAAATAAAATGTTTGGTGAAATCATGAAGCTAAGATTATTGAAACCTAAAAACATTTTGGGAAAAAATCACAAAAGGAGTTTGGGAATATGGGAACTGTCATTTGCTAAAAGTTGTGTTGTTTTTGCATAAAAATTATAACATGGACTTGAAATGAAGACATTAACTACATAATTTAACAATTGTAAAATGTGGCATTGTTAATCTATGAACATGAATGGTGAATGGTTAAGCACAACAAAATGTTAATGAATACAAGGAAAATCAATGAATGGAAACACATGGATTTAAATGGATTCATGAATACAACAAATGAATGAAATTTTTTTAATGAACAATGGATGAATGGAAAATTATGGATCAATAAATGGAAATCTTAAATTTTAAACAACTAAATCACAAAAACGTACAACCAAATGGATTGCCTAAATGATGTCCAAAAATGGCATTTACAACATATGTAGTAATATTTGTAAATGAGATTATTAAAAACAAATCCCACGAGTTTAAGATATATCATTGACAAGACTATTGGAAACATTTTATCAAATATAGATATGTACTTTAGACAATATTATTTAATAAATTTATCAAATATGTAATTTGATGACTTATGCATTACACAATGGATTTTTTAGGGGATTTAATTGAGGCATCTATATATATATATTCTTATTTTATTTCTGAAGAAATCATTTTAACACAAATTATGCATCATATTGTTGCAACTTTTTAAATTATTGATGAATTGTTGGGTGAAGTAAAATTTATTTTTAAAAAGTTCTTATGGGTGTGCAAACATTGCAAAGGATGACAATGATGTGAAAAAAATAAAAACATAAGGAAGGGATTGGAAAAAGATTACAATAATGTCAAAAAATGTCAAAACGTTAATATAATTAATGTTTGCAAAATTAAATCATAGGTCTTGGATTGCACACAATACAACATATGAATATTTTGATCATAAAAGGCAAAAATGAACAAACACTAAATCATGGGTTAATGTGCAAAGTTTCATCACTTTGTGAATGTTAATATGGTATCAATGCGATGACAAAAGGGAGGATGAATTTTTTTTAAAAAATTCCAGAGTAAAAACTTATGCTTTGACACAATGAATTGACATCACAACACATTTTGGGTTTTGCAACTTTCATTTACAACTTATGAATTATTAAACCCATGTTGTTTCACCCATCAAATTGTAAAGGATAATGATGTGACATCTAGTTGCAAAAATTAATCACATTATCAATTAGTTTTTTGCTAATTTTGTAACAATATTGAGATTCCAGCTCATAAAGTTTCATAATGTGAAATGTAAAATGTCAAATGGTGTGAATACCTAATCATTTTATTTGATTAAATGCTATAAATGATGTCTTCATATAAAAATGACATGTGTGTAAAAACCATTTACACATGGTCATTTATGAATTGCACATGACCAAAAGTGAATTGGGTGTAAAATTCACTTGTCAAAATTTTATCAAATGTTTAAAATAAATAAATATGTAAATGTTTGGGTCAATTCACTACACCAAAACATAACATATATACGATTACATATCAAAATTCAAGCTAATATATGTTAGGCCACCTAGGTTAAAAGCATGGGTTAAGTAAAAAATCAGTTAACATAATTTACACACCTTACTTGTGAATAACCATATAAAATTATTTAGCCTAAATTAAGGTAAATAAGTTACAAAAATAATGATTTGAACCTTTCACCTTCACAATGAAGTCCAAAATCTTTGTCACAACAACAATTCTTTTTATGTAACATAAAATGTAACCACATTTTAATTAACAAATTTTCTAACCCACTTAAATAATTCAACCTACCTTACGCATATTTAAATTATATTTGCATTTGTAATATTTGTGATGCCATGTGTGACGTTATCATTAAATAAACAATGAATTATATTCATAATGTTCATTTAATGATTACATGTATTTGTGTTTTATTGTACCAATGTGTCAAAGTTTAATTTGATATCTTTTCATTTAGAGATGCAAACATTCAATATTAATCACACAATGGGGATTAGTTGTTATTGCCACTCGTCATGATTATTTTGGTCACAACAATGTATGTGTGGGTTTTTTCATTTCTCTTGTGATGCCACTTGTGAGTCTACCATTAAATAATTAGTGACCTACAATTGCAATGCTCATTTGATAATCACATGTATCATGTTTTGTTACATCCATGTGTCAAGTTTGTATTTGATATTTCTTCATTTAAAGATATTAACGTTCATTACTAATCATTAACAAGCACTAATTATTTTGCCACTTTTTTTTATTATATTAAGCATAACATAACATCTTTGAATTTTGTAACTTTTCTTGTGATGTCATGTGTCAATCTATTATTTGATAATTAAAGATATAAAGTGATAACATTTATAGTTGCATGTAACATCTTTTGTTACACCCATGAATCATGATGTTGATTATAGTCATAACATTTTATCATTAAATAGTTTCCTTTTGGGTGATGTTTTCTACAATTGTTGCATCCCCTTTTGGATTTCCACCATGCAACATTTATGTTTCTAAAATTATTGTTGTTGCAAGTTTAGAGGCTTTTACATTTATTGTTGCTAAAGATGTTTGGCCTTCTCATTAAGTTTTGTTTTTTTCATCTATTAGCCCTAGACTAGTTGCCTTGGATTGCCAATAAACATGTGATAGACAAATCCTATATAAACATCCTTATAAACTACTAATCATTATCGCCCTATACATCTCTTCATCAGTTGTATATTTGTCTACCATTCTTTTCAATTCTATTAGTAACATATAATGCATTAAGTTCCACCATTCATCCATATTTGTGATTTGCAATTTCAAATCATGTTGCCTTGTGTGAGATATTTATGCATCCAACTATTACATGCATAATATCACACAAAAAAGTTCGGGAAGTGAATGATATAATGGTAGTGATTGAGTTGTAACTTAAAAAGTATGACAATTCTAATTTAGTTTTTCATAATATGGAAAATTTAATTTTCAAGTTAGGTGTATATTAATCAAATGAACATGTTAGCAATTCTTTATCACTTAAAATGTTGTATTCTCCTCAAAAAAGTTCCAAATTGGATATGTAATGGCTAAAATTAAACCTATCTTACATAATTGATTATAAACTAAACATCATTGCTTAATTGTGAGGGAAAAAATCTATCACATGATTAGAAAGAAGGGGATCCAAAAATAGTGACATTACACTTTTATTCAATCAAAATGCCATCATTTCTTCATATAATCTTGGAATTCAACAAACAGGGGTTATTTATGAAATTAACAACTAATTACATAAACATGAAGAAAGTTAACTTAAAATGATAAAATGTCGATTTGCCACATCCTCCACAAATTATCTTGGTAATAAACCCCCTTGAGTTCTAAAACCTATATATTTCAAAAAACAACTCCAAAAGCTTTAATTTTTTGTGAACACGTTCATTAGGTGTTAATTTAATGTTGTGTCAAATTTCAAAACAATTTACTTTTATAGTCGAAAGATCTAAATGCTAGAATGGGAAGTTTAAATATTGGTTTGTAGTAGATGTCTTCAAATTCTAACAACCTTATCTCCTAACTAGTAATTTTAATCAGGTTAAAACTTTGTGCAAATGTGTTTTAAATATTAATATATTATTGTTTCAATTTTCAAATGAATCCCTTGTTGCAATCATCACTTCTTGAATGTATAATGGACATTTAGAGTCTAAATAAATAATTTCACTAGAAAATAATCAATTCTAGCTCATTCATATTCAAGTTATTATTTCTATCTTCATAATTTTATCCCTTGGTTTTACCTTTTTTAGACTATGCCCTGTTTATTATTATCACACTAAAGAAAACATCAAAGCCCAAAGGAAACAAAATAAATTTTTGCCCTTTTTCTTTCAACCCTTTCAAAGAGTTTCCCTCTTTTAAAAAACGAGCTTTTACTTTTGGCCAATGAAGGTGCAATGAATATTTTCCCTTTCTTTTCTTTCAATCAATAGCTCCTATCAATTCATGAACTAATAATAATTGCAAGGAATTGGTCATCCTCCAATCAATTCAATATGAAATTTTTATTTATAATGGAAATGTTTGTTTTTTCCTTCACATTTAAATTTGGCTTCCTTCATCGCTCAATCTTGATCCTCACCCACAAGATTAGATGGAAGCCACCATTTTCCATCACAAAGGATGTATTCATTTTTTATCCAAGGTGTGGCTACACCATTTTTTCCCCAATACACACCATTTTTACCATAGGAAGTTTTGGTAAATCCACCTTAACCTTCGTATGATTTTTTCAATTTTTTGTTTATTCAAATCTAACCTAAAGGTTCAATATGTTAAATTTAATGTTCAATGGTTTTAAAGTTTAGAAATAGTTGTTACACCTTCATGAATCAAACATTAAACTATTCCTAATTTTAAATTCTTAAATATTTTTTAAAAATTATTTCATTTGAAAAACATCATAATTAATATGATGGTGTGATGTAGTTTAGAATCGCGTGAAGTTTAAGTCATTCAAGAACTTTCTGATTTTTTGTTGGGTTTGAATTTAATATAAACATCAAGGGTTGAAAAAGGAAGTAGGTGGATGTAAGGTGTGCCTTTTAATGACACGAAAATCCATAAAAACAAAGGCTAAAGGAGATGTCTATGTCCAACTTTCAAACAAGGAACAAGACAAAATTATGTGATTTAAAAATAAGAACACAAGAATTAAAAACAAAAACACAAGATGTGTAAAAGCAACGTGGAAATGGATATTTATTATGTTAACATACGCAAACATGAACATGAAAAGAACATGTCAAGGCTATGGTGTAAGATCGTGTTTAAGACTAATGTTGAACAAATTAAAGGAAATGAGGGGTCTTATTTTTATTTATACCCCTTGGGAGACTTAGTTTAAGGAAGCTTTCAAAGAGGCTTTTATGTGTGCATTGAGTAAAAAAACTTCTTGAAAACTTTCCTACCTAGGAATCAACTATGAATTAATTGAAACTTAATTAAAAGTTAATTGAGATTTAACAAAGAGTTTAATAGGAATTAACTTGTCGTAACCCTAGCCTTGGATTCACAACCAAAACAAGGGCTTGCAAAGGTGCAGGCCAAGAGTGAAGCCTGGGAGTCACATTTCATGCTCCTGGAAGTGTAGGAGAGTGTGAGGGAATGAACCCCCGCACTCCCAAGTGAAATCCCACTTTGGGAGTTGGAGTCCCGATGGATTCTCGAATCTTCAGAAGGAGATTGCAGGGGTCAAAATTCATTGGATTAAATTTTTTTTTATATCATTAGAAAGATCTTGGAATGTAAATGTTTAAAATGGTCTTGCATGACCCATTTGGGTACTTAAAACATAAGTTATGGCTAAAAGAAGGGTTGGGAGTCAAATTGTTAATTTGACTATCGACCATTAAAAATCAAGAATTGCCCTGATTTATTTATGTGTATATGGCGTGCCACATACCATTGGAAAGTTCTCCACAACTTTGTTTTAGAACTCACCTCAATCAAAGGTCTACACACAAAATTATGGGCATCCAAAGTTGTCGGAGTCCTAATTTTGAGAATTTCGAGATTCCTAATTTGGGAGTTTTAGGATAAAATGACATTTGGGTGCTAGACCCGTGGCTAGATACATAGAATACTATAAGGGGGAGGTGGTGCCTTCCCCCAAATTTGGGCGGTGGTGAGTCTTGTTAGTCCGTGTTTGCCCATGGCTCATCCTTGTACCAAAAGTGATCCAATTATGCATTAACCAACTTGTTGTTTGGTTTGTGCAAGTCTGTGTGAATAATTGACTTATTTGTCATTATTTGTAGTCACTATTTTGGAGCTTCAACACACCCCTTTACCCCTGAAGTGTTGGGAGCCAAAAAACATACCCAACTCCTCATCCTTTTATTATGTTCACCTTGGATTCACATTTGAGTCTATGAAGGAGCTTGGGAGTGCGTCATAACTAGATTTAAGTAAGAGTTAATTGGGAGTTAATTAGGAGTTAACTCGAAGTTAATTCCAACTTAATTAAAAGTTTAACTAAAAGTTAACTAGAAATGAACTATGAATCAAGTGGAAATGAATTAAAACTTAATTAGATGTTAACTAAAATGAAACTGAAACTAAACTAAAAGTTAAGATTTTATTACAAATCATGGATGATCATTCAATTAAATGAACTCCATGGCATTGGCATTTGTTACAATGCCTTCAAGTTGATTTTTAACAAATCACTTGACTTTGGCATTGTTGATTGGGGCCAACGCATGTTCCTTAGTGCTGGTGTTGGAACTCAAGTTAGTTGTAATTCATGAACCCAAGATCATGTATGAAAGTGTTTTTGAAAGTGATGAAATCGTGATGTTAGTTTAGTCCATAGTTCTTGGGATTGGGCTTTTATCGATAATTTCGAAGTCCAATGTTTCAAATCGAAGCAAAATGCAAAGTAGAATTTTTCATTTATATTATGCACTGCATTTAAAAATTCTTGTAGTTATGACTTAATGAAATTCAAGGCTAGTGGTTTAGAAATGACATGTTTTTCTAAAACACCTTTGAAATTTATAATAACTTTTAACACCACAATCAAATACATTTAACATATATGTCTATTTGTGATTCTTACAACTAAAAACTTCAATAAAATTGGCATCATTGTTTTCTTGCCAAAAGCTTTCTATTTGTATTGTCCAAAATGTTGAATATATTTTTGTGTCAAATTAATCCATTTAATTAATCTCCACATAATTGATCAACAATTTCACATAATTTCATATCAAGAAAAATAACTAAAATGAACACACCACTATCCTAATATTATTTCAATCAACTAGATACCTTTTCCTTTAATTCAATGATTTAAAACCTATTTGTTGAAAATTCACTAATGTATGATCATTTCACCTATAAGAAAACTACCAAATTACAACATACATATCCTAATCATTAAAGTTAGACTCACACCTTGCTTTTAAAATTGTGTAATTCAGTAGCAACTCATCATATTAGTGTAGGTGAAAAATAATGATGAACATATCTATGTTTAAAATTTTTGTTCAACCAATGAAGTTATGCCGCATGCACCCAAGAGGCTTAAACTTTTTGCCTTCGGTGAGGGAGCTGGGGTCTAAGTTTTTTTCATTTTTTGTTTTTGGGGAGAAAGAAAAGGAATCAATTTTGTTGGGCATCCTTTTTTTAAAATGACAATTAACTAACTTATGCAATCTTTTAGACTTTTTGCATCTTTTAGATCAGTTGTGGGTGCATTAAATCTTCCAAGTTTTTTCTTATATTTCATGTTATAGTCATTAGTTAATCACCCAAAAAAAATAAAAATAAATCTCAAAACCTTAGGACATCTTAAAGTTAACAAATATCTCCTTTCTTTCTAACCTTGTTTTTTCAAAGTTTGAGACTACACAAATTTAAGATTAAAACTAAAATCATTATATACAAGTCTTCAAGAGAACTTGCTAAAAGAGGATAAAGTTTTGCAAAAGACAAACATTGTAATTTCACAAAAAATCAAAAATTTGCATAAGTTAATTAATTGTCATTTAGAGGAAAGGCTCCCTAATAGAATTGATTCCCTCTTTTCCTCCCCAAAAAAACTAATTGTGTTTGCCCCATACATGCTTGGTAAAACCTAAAATTATAAATGCATGTCGACTATCTTAAGGCAATAATAAATTTTTATAACATGAAAGGCAACAACAACACAAACAAATTAATCAATTAAAAACTAATCTCATTATGATTTTTGTTATTAAATCTTCATCAAAGCCTTACAACTTAATTAAAAACATTTATATCTCAAAAACCAAATTCATATTAAAATTTTAATTTATTTTAAAATTGGCATGTTTTATTTTAACAATTCTTGCATAAATTTTCAAACCAATTTTTTAAGAATCTCATTTTAATAATATTTAAACAAATTGAGATAAATTATTTGTATATTTATTTAGTCATATGAATTTTTTTTACATTTCATAGTGATATGAAACCTTGTGATACAAAAAGGCAAGTGAAAACCCAAAAAAATAAAATGATATAAAAGCATGATTAAATCAGTTACCCAACATTCATATTTGGAAAAAAAACCCAACAAGTAGATGGGTAGACTTCAAAACAACCCATCAAATCGATGGGTGCACCCAAAATCTACACATGTGTGTCCATTAGCTTGGGGCAATAACAAAATAAAAAAAACTCAAACCCTTCCTCCCATGGGCCCCTTCACTAAGGGCCCCCTTGTTAAAGGTAAAAACCCTAGGACTTTTGGGTTGCATATTGCATTGCCTCATTGGTTGAGCAAAATTTCTAGATATGTTTGTCACTATTTTTCACCTAAAAACCCAATCTTATACCTCTACAACTAATATATAACTATAATCTTTAAAGCCAACTAAGGTACCCTATAAGGCCATAAAAAAGTATTATAGTTAAAATTTAGTTCCTAGTTCATCCCTAGTTTGAGAATTTTGCCCCCCAATTGGCATGATTTTAAAAAAAACACTGAAAAAATGGGGATGAAATTAAAAGAACCAAATTGGGTATAGACTATAAACTGGGTATTACTTTAAGGATAAGTTCATTAACCAACCCCAATAATGAACCCAAACTAGAAGAAAGAGTCATAGAGTAAAACCACAAAGAAAGCCCAAAAAAACCTAAAACAGACCCATGGATACACTCTTTTAGGGTTTAGGATTGGGCATAATATTGTGTGTAAAAATCAGTCTTTTTGGAATTAGGGTTTGGTGTGCAAGGTCCTACACTATAGACACTGGAAAAGGGTTGGTGCTAGTGTTTGTTGTTGTTGTTGTTATTGCAGGATCAGAAGTTTCATACACTTTCGTGTGGAGATATTTTGTCAAAACGCAGAAATGATCAGCATTCAAATATTGGTGAGGAAGAATTCATCTCCGTCTTCATTGTGATGGTTTTGATTTGGGTTTTTCGAAAAATAGATAAGGATCAGAGAAAGTGGTGACAGGGTTCATTCTAGGTTTGGTGTTCTGGACTCTTCTTGATCAAATCCAACCATGAAGATATATATAGATGGACTTGGTGAGATTAGAGAAGTACCTGCATTTTCTCTCCTGTGTGTTCTTTGTTCTGACTCTTTGATCAAATTCAACCATGAAGATATATTGATGGAAGTGATGAGATTAGAGAAGTACCTGCATTTTCTCTCTTGTGTGTTCTCTCTTCTTTTGCAGAGCAGAGTCGAGGCGGAGTAGAGATGCTTCTTCACTTGAGCTTGTGCCGTATTGATACATAACACACTATAAGTAAAGTGTCCACAAATTTCCTCCAAATAATACTTTCTTTGCTGATGGCCACAGAATACCAGAATACCAGAACCCAGACACACAACACCCTTGTCTTTTAGACTTTTGCGACCCTCAAGGTTTTTTTGTTGCAGTTTTGTCTTCATTTCTGTAAACCCTTTGATGGACACGATCTACCAAAAAAAATAGAAGTCCAAACCCAAGACTCCTTTCTTCTTATTATGTTCGTGAAGTTGCCGAAAGAACAGTCTCTGTATTTGCAAGAAAGCTTGGAGGATATGAAGAGAATAACAACGAGAGGGAGAGATGCACTTGGAAAATAGAGTTAAATAAGACTCGAGAAGAACCTGCTGGAGCACCAGCTCAAGGAGGAGAGAGAGACGAAGAGAGAGACAGAGCGTTGTTCATGGACGAGAGAGAACAGTACCTAAGCAAACGGAAGGACGTTGTTGCGTAGATGGAAAGGGATCGTCGTCGTCGTCATCTCTCTCCTTTTACGTTGCGTGCACTGTGCCACACCAGTATGTCCATGATGATGATGGATGTTGTTGTTTTTGCTATTGTTACGCAGCGAAGGAAGGCAGCACAATTATGACTCTCCCGAGTACGCCGCGGAGGAGCACAGCTCGCGCAACAACAACAGCATTCACAAGATAAGGACTAAAACAATCTTCACCAGCCCCTCCTCCGCCCCCCCTTTGTTTCACATGCCGGTGCGTCTCTCTCCCCCTCTGTGTGTGTGTGTGTGTGTGTGTGTGTGTCTCTGTCTCTGTGCCTCTTCCGAGGTTCGTTCTCTCTTCAGGAAATTGTGTACTGCAACACCAGTGCATGCAACTGTTGCCAAATTGTGTCGCGGCTGTTGAACTTGATGCTCTTGTCCAGAAAAGAGAAGAGGAGAGAGGAATCTCCGAATTCTTTCTTCATATTCTTCCATTTTCTCTTCTATCCGCGTGGGAGATTCCGATCTTCTATCCTTGATATTCTTCGATTTTCTCTTCTATCTGCGTCGGATATTCTGATCTTCTCCTTGATCTTCTTTCATTTTCCTATCTGCACGGGATATTCCGATCTTATCCTTTGTTTGCTTGCTTGTGGTTTGATATAGAAACCCAGAGTGTTGTTGTTGTTGTTCTGGCGGCAGTCTTCATAACCGCCGTGGTGGTGGTGGTGACGATGATGATTTATATATATACTTGAAGATTTGAGATTCTGGGAGTCATGTCATAATCATCGCTATGATCTTTTTTGTGTGTGAAACTCGAAGCTTTTGATCTATTTAGATCCAGTGTTGTCGTCGTCTTCTTCTTCTTCTCTTTAGTATAGGTAGCTTGTGAAGAAGGTGAGATGTTTGATGCGAATTTTCTCTGGTGAGATTTTGCTGAAGTTTCAAACCCTATATCTCTACTGTTGCTGCTTTTATGTAATCCTGGTTTCTTCCATCTGTTTTTTTTTGTTTTCTGTGTTTCTCTTTCTTCCATGGAAGCTTTGTGTTGTTTCAAAGAAGAAGGCATGTATAGTTTCTAGCATGTTAAGCAAATAGGTATGTGCTCTCATCCATTGTTTGCTTCTATGTTGGTTTCAAAATCAGCAGTTACTGTGGGAGTTTCACATGTGAAAAAATCTTGCTGCAGGTTTTCTGTCTCGTCAAAATGATGCCTGCAATCTCTCAGCAAGTGTTGCCAAGATTTGTGTCTACACTCATGTTTTGGATTTAGGTGCAAAAGAAGACAATTTAGGAGTGTTTTTCTATCAACTGAGCTGCTTTTGCAGTCTGACCTAAAAAGTCTTCAAGAGGGAGGAGTTTCCAAGGTGAGGGTTTGTTTTGATGATGATGCCTGGTTCAGTGTCCCCACCCTCCATGGCTTCGAAAAGTTCATCACCATCACGACAGCAGCCATCTGATGTGGAACAAGATGAGAACTTGATCCAGAGGGAGAACCAAAATCAGGAGGAGCAGGCTGAGAGTCAGTCTCATGATTGGAGCTTGCTGTCAGTGGGATTTAATCAAGACCATGGCTGTTTTGCTTGTGGAACGGAGACGGGATTCAGGATTTACAATTGTGACCCATTCATGGAGACATTCAGGAGGGAGACAGATGGAGCCGGAATCGCAATTGTGGAGATGCTTTTCAGATGCAATGTGTTGGCCCTTGTTGGGGGAGGCAAGAATCCTCGCTACTCACCCAACAAAGTCATGATTTGGGACGATTTCCAGAGCAGGTGCATTGGGGAACTTTCATTCAGAAGTGAGGTTCGGGCAGTGAGGCTGAGAAGGGACTGCATTGTGGTTGTTTTGGAGCACAAAATCTATGTTTACAATTTTGAGAACCTGAAAGTTCTTCACCAGATTGAGACCTTGAGCAACATGAAAGGAATTTGTGCCCTCTCACCTGCATCCACTGCCTGTGTTCTTGCATGCCCGGGTCAACGGCGCGGTGAGGTCAGAGTTGAACTCTACAGTGTGAAGAAAACAAGGTTTGTACAGGCACATGAATCTTCACTGGCTTGTTTAACTCTCTCACAGAGTGGGGCTCTGCTGGCCACTGCAAGCACTAAGGGAACCCTAATTTACATCTTCAGCACTGCAGATGGTACAAAACTACAAGAGGTGGGTTCTTTATTTTGCTAATTGCTTTTTTTTTGTATGTTTCTTGTGTGCTCTCCTGACTTTGCATAAAATAAGAAGGGTGACATAAAAAGGAAGGATGGGTAAATGGGATACTGCAGCTACGACGAGGTGCTGACCGAGCAGATATTTACAGCATTGCTTTCTCAGCAAATGCTCAGTGGCTTGCATGCTCCAGCGATAAGGGCACAGTTCATGTATTTGGTATCAAGGCTGCATCAGATGAGGCACGAGCAGAGGCTTTGGGGCCAGCATCTGTCTCAAGGGGGAATTCAACACTGCAACCTGTAGGCAGTGGTGGCTCTGGTAGCAGTCTCTTACTGGCTGGCTCTGCTTTCTTGTCTTATGCTGCCACAAATGCTGGTTCATCCCTCTCCTTCATGAAAGGTAACATCTGTCTTTCCTATGTTTTCTTCCAGATATGTTAGATGTTGGTTGTTGCACAAGCATGATGTGTACATATGATGATTATTGAGTAGCATATCTCTAGCACAATAAGGTTTGAAGAAGCAACCGAGAAATTGCAAGATTGTGGGGCTCCATTTCAGACTATTAGGGCGGATGTGGCACTCCTTAGTTGGGTGTGTAGCATATCTCTTGCTCAACTAGGTTTGAAGCAGCAACTGAGAGATTGCAAGATTGTGGGGATCCATTTCAGACTATTAGGGCTGATGTGGCACTCCTTGGTTGGGTGAGTGTTGCAGGGGTCTTGCCCAAGTACTTCAGTTCAGAGTGGTCATTTGCACAGTTTCGAATTCCAGAGGATTCTCGTGCCATGGTTGCATTTGGTCCACAAAAGCATACTGTCCTGATTGCCTGTGCCAATGGAAGGTAAATTTTCTTCCCTTTTCCACTTTTCTTCTTTTTCTCTGTAGGTCTCATGACCTTGTTTCATTTCTAAGTCTTTCTTTATGACCCAGTCACTGTCATGTCTACTCTGCATGTATTGTGTGATTGGTTAATGATGAATGCCAGTGGCACAAAATAAGCTCAAATAATTCAGAAAGCTCTTCAATGGGTAATCATGAATCTGGACTGGTTCAAGTTCAGTTACAAGTTGTGCCTGTGGTGTGGTACTCTGGGTTTGTGGGTGCATGTGACTCTTGATGTAAAATGGAGTAATTGAAGATGTGGGGCTATTATGTGAGGGTTCAGCTTTTACAGGTGTGCATTTGATCCAGTGCAAGGGGGAGAAATGGTCCAACAAGAGTACGAGTCATTCAAAAAGCCTGCAGAGAATGTAAAGGGAGTCTCTGTGTAACATATCATTCAACTTTTCTTATCACTGTCACTGAGGGTCACTGCCATCCACCTCAACTGTATTTGTTTTTCCACCTGATCAGCAATTCTTTTGTCTTCACTACGTCCATTATGATTTGAGAAATGGTGAGCCAGTGGCAATCTCGTCTTACTCCCCTGATTATTGATATTAGGGGTCAGTCTGAATGAAATGAGGCAAGTGACGGTGCAAACAAGAGGAATGGTACAATGGTGCAAGCAGCATGTGATCATATGTACTCTTGACTTATTATACTCGCAACAAACTTCAATGTGATGCATAAATAATCATTCGAAAAGAGTGAACAGAAGGTTTGTCACTACTGATGAGAAGACTGTGTGTGGCTTGGGTGAAGGACCAATGACTACACAGCAACTTCCAAAAAAAGATGACAAGAAATGGCAGTGAGAAGAACTCTGCATAGGGAAAATTAGTAGCCATGGGTAAGAACATGCTAATCTCTGTCATGAATGCTTTAATCAATTTAAGCTTGATGGAAACAAAAATGTACAGGACTTTTATAATGGTTGTGAATTGAACTGACTTTTCTTTGTCTAACTAATGTTTTGCATATTGAATCCTGCTTCCCCCCTGCTGTGGTGACTCTCATGTTTTAAAGTATGGGACTGTTATCTCTTTCAACGAAGGATGCAGATATGATTGAATAGTGATTTGGAACTTGGATATTGTACAACAGTACAAACCTTGTTATGATTTGGACATTAGATGGTGGACCTTCTTGAGGAGGAGGATGATGGGTTTTCAATCATACCCAATGGTTGAAAATGAGATTCCTCCAAATCTTATGATTGTGTAAATGGGTAATTACTAATTGCTGATTATGGTTGAATGAAGTTGGGGGAAGGACAAGGAACCATGTTAAAAAAATTCCACCTTTGGCAATATCCCCAAGGGTGGAGAAACCCATGGTCAAAGGTACTTAATCACACTTCGGTGGCAAACTTTGCATGATAGTCCTTTTGATATTCTTCTGAAACTTGGCTCCTAACTCAAGATTGGTTGAGATGTGTTGCAAGCACTAGCGAAATTATGTAGTTTTTGTAAGCATGAAAAACTAAAAATGGTGAACATGCGGCCTGACTAACCTTAAAAAACCCAAACCCAATTGAGTATGATGAATGGAGTGATTGATTTGTTTTCAAGTGAAATGAATCATGTGTGCTGGTATGCTATATCAATCTTTTTCCTAAGACCTACAAAATTTGGAAAACAGTTTGTATTTTTATACTCAATTTGGAGAAAATGTCATCATACAATGCCAGTGTGCCACATTGTGCTTATGAGTTTTTTTGGAGCAATTTTGGGCAATTTTTCTTTTCTAGTGAAAATTTGACTAATTTTGCTATTTTGTTTGAAATTTTCGCCAAATTCTTGATATCAAAAAATTGAAAAAAAGGAAAAGAAAGGAAAAAACCCTCTGATCCGAATATGCTAGCACATCATAATCCATGACTGCATTGCGATGGAAAAATACAGTAAATCTAGTTTGAAAAGGAAATAAATGGGTGGAAGAAAGGATGAAAGGGGATGGAACATAGGACAAAGGATAGAGGAAAAAATGGATGAAACAGGATGAAAGAAAGGATGAAGGATAGAGGGGGAAATGGATGAAATGGGATAGAAAAAAGGATGAAGGAAGGATGGAGGAAGAGAGGGATGAAATGGGACGGAAGAAAGTATGAAGGATAGAGGGGAAAATGGATGAAGCAGGATGGAAGGAAGGGAGCAGAGAGAGGAAATGGATGAAATAGGATGGAAGAAAGGATTGAAGGAAGGATGGAAGAAAAACAGAATGAAGCAAGATGTCAGAGGAAGGATTCAAGGGAAAATGGATGAAACAGGCTGGAAGAAAGGATGAAGTAAGTAAGGAAGGGTAGAGGGGAAAATGGAGAAAACAGGATGGAAGAAAGAATGAAGGATATAGAAGGGAAAATGGATGAAACAGGATGGAAGAAAGGATGAAGGAAGGAAGGAGAGGGGGGAAAATGGAGAAAACAGGATAGAAGGAAGGATGAAGAAAGTGGATGAAGTGGGATGGAAGGAAGGATAATGGATGGATGAAGAAAGTGGATGAAACATGATAGGTCATCTTGTCGTCGTGTTTTCTTTTTCTTCTTCTGCTGCTTCTTGTTCTGTTTTGTGTCTGTGATGATCTCTTGTCAAACAATCCTCAATCCATAAAGCTTCAGGAATGATTTGTTTCTTTGCAGGCTTGAAACTCTCTCTACAGATCCCCACAATTTGGCAAACTGTAAGTTGTACATACAGTCTCGCCTTTTTTAATGCAAGGTCATTGAGTGGATGCAAAAGGTTAGGGTTTAAATATCCTTATGATGTTCTTCCAGAAAACTAATCAAAGATGACAATGTGATTGTTGGTGTGTATTATGGGGCTACTATTTATCCCTAATGTTCATGTTTAATTAAGGTGATGGTCTGATGGTCTGGCACATTGTGAGGCAGGCGCAAAGGTCTATTCTAGAGGCGTTAATTTGTAGGCTCAAATGTGGAACTCTATATCAAGTAGTTATGTTTTTATTAGGAGTTATGGGCCTGGTATCAAGAGTGGGTCATCCTATTGTTTTTAGCAGCAACTGATACAGAAACCTAGGTGACTATCACATTTGTTGTCACAAATTAGTGTACTTACTGCATGCAGGCATTTCAGGCTGTGACCACATCACATTCGGCAGCTCCAACAGTGAACCATGTCGTGGTTTTGGTTCATTCATTGTACCCTTCAATACTGAAACTCATCATTGATGCATGCCCAGGCAAAGTCAGCATGAATAGCCTCACATTTAGACTGTCTTACATTTGAAACTTTTGCCCATCAAGCCATCAGCAGACATATATACTCAAGCTAGAGATGTGCCAAAGCAACATTGTTGTTGGAATGTTTAGATCACTAAAGCTAGAATACAGGTTATAATGTGCAGTGGATTGATGTTACACGAGACATTGTGTTTTTATGTTTTAGGTTTAGATTGTTTAGAACTAATGATGTTGTAATCATCTTTGTTCATGTGTTATGTGGCATGTTTGTAAATGCCACCACCGAAGGCATGGTATGTTCAAGGAGTTGGTCAGGTGGCACTCATCCAATTATGCTAAGCTCAAGTGACAACCCTGCCCTAGACCAGCCACAAGTAGTTTTATGTCTTGTAGTACCCTGGTTCACACATAGGGTTCCTACAAGAGAGTTCAGTGTCCACTCATGTGCGAAGAAAAGAATCGCCAAAATTCCATGGAGAGTTGCAAAAGGAGCTGAAACAGGTTGTGGCATTTGGGCAGCCTGCACTTGTGAGAATCCCCATAGATGAAACTTGGGAGATCGTTAGTGGTAGGACATATTGGCAGCAAAAGGTGCGAAAAGTTGCATTCTCATATTTGGATGTGTTTGGTTGCAATTTTAGACACCACACACCAAAGCAATGGGAGGCTATTCATGGGAGACTTTGCCAAACTTTTTCTCATAGAAGAAATTTACATATTTTTCACTATAGTTTAAAACCAATTTTTAGTTGCAAACGACATTTGTAACTAAAATGCCTTGTAATAGCGTTGGACAAGTTGCATAAAACATTAGTTGCAAATGATGGTGTCATAATGATATCATCACACAGATAATGGATGAAGTATGTATTTGAATTGACTATATTTTTCATTTGTTGACCGTATAACACATGCAACTATCATGCGACTATCATGCAACTAGTGAACAATTTATAATGACTAATGTCATGTTGTCATGTGACATATTCAAAGAATATTAAATAAATCAAATTTATTACCAAAATTATTATCTCAATCATTTATTTTTTAAGGTATTTAATTCATACACATGGATTAATAGTTTTGTGTCACATGGTAACATTTATGATTTTTGAAACATTTAAAATAAAAATAGGTGGGTAGGTAAGTAGAGAGGCTTAGGTAAGTAGGCCTAGGTGGGTAGGTAGGTAAGTCTTAAAACATTTTTGAATTTGTTTTATTTTATTTTGGATTTAACCAAATTAGAGTTAAACTTTTTCAATTGGCTCATCCCATTCGGCAACTCTTGTGTATTTTAATGTTTACAATGCATCTATTTATATAGTTGACACATTTGACAAGGAATCCAAACAATATGTGATAAAAAAATCTAGTTGCAAGTAAATTGCAAATAGTTTTCAACTAGGTTGTGACTAGACTTTTTATCCCACACAATTTGGTTTCCTTTTTCAATTGTGTCAACTCCATAATTAAATAACTCACTCATTGTCTAGTTAAATCACTAATTAAATAACTAATTCACTAACTTCCTATCTACCTACAACCTATTTACTTACTACTTACCTATTACTTAACTATTTATTTACTTATTACCTATCCGCCTATAAATAATAGTAGGTCATAATATCATCAAATATTAATTAATATTTATTTAATAATTAATGAAATATTAAAATGAAATAAATAACTAGTTCATATTAAAATTTCATTAATAATAATGAAAGATTAATTAATTAATTAGTTAATTAATTAATGAAAAATTAAAAATAATCATAATCATAATTTATTTAATATCAATTGATTAATAGCTAGTTCTAGTTTATTATTTACAACTATTTGATTATTAAATTTCAACTAGTTATTATTCAATTTATATTAAATGGATGATTATTAGTTAATTAGTTAATTAAAAATTAACTCATGAATTAATGTTAATAATTATAATTTATTTAACATGCAATATCAATTGATTAATAACTATTCTAGTTTATTAAGTAAGATTTAATCTTAATGATTAAATAATTAATTAAAACATAATTTATTTAATATGAAACATCAATAAATTGATAAATATTTTTAATTTATTAACTTATATTTAATCTTAATGATGGAAATTTAATTAAAACTTATAATTTATTTAATATGTAATGTCAATCAATTCATAACTAATTTTAGTTTATTAACTAGAATTTAATCTTAAGAAATAAATCAGTAAATAATAATAATAATAATAATATTAATAGTTAATATCAATCAATTCATAACAATTTTTATTTTATTAAATATTATTTAGTCTTAATAATTATCTAAATAATAAATAATAGTCATTTAGTTAATATGTAATATCAATCAATTAATAAATATTTTAGTTTACTAACTAGTATATAATCTTAATGACTAAATAATTAATTAATAACTATAACTATCAACTAAAAATAATTAAATATGAAATTGTAACTTGATTAATTAATATTAAATGAATAATTAGTTAATATGACAAATTAAAAACTTAAATAATATTGAATTGTGAATGACGTAATAAAAATATTTAATTAATCAGTATTTGATTAATGATTCAATATTTAATAAATAATTGGAATTTATTGATGATTAAATTTTAATTATGAATCAAATAAAAATTAAATCTAGTTTGTTAACTCATATTTAATTTTAATGATGGAATAAATAATAATAAATAACAGTAAATCTAATATTAAATTTCAACTAGGTATTAATTGATATTAATATTCTTGAATTTGATGAATATTTAATTTCGAATTCTTAAAATATTAAATATTAAATAATATTTATCAACTATTAATAACTAGTTACAATTAATTAAATAATTATTCAATGTTAATTAATTATATCATAATTATTGATAAGAAAAAAATTAAATCAATTTTTAAGACTTTTAATATAGCCTCAAAGTATTTTTTACAAAAACTTTACATTTGAACCTTTACAAATTTGTTGATAATATGCATAATAAATATTTATTATAATAGAAATAAAAATTTTAATTGTACAACCCCAAATATGTATGGTTATCATGCTTATTATATACATTGTACATCAATTTGTGAGTCAATTTTAGTTACACATGCAACTAATGGGCGATGGGGGTTGATTCATGGATTAATATAATCGTAGAAACATTCACATAGGAGGCTGAAGAAGTTAATAGTTGCACATTAGTTGTAATGTAGTTGCAAATCCTCCCCAAATTTGGTGAAGTTGGTAAGTAATTGCAAAAGTAGTGGCAAACGACACATAATCGCATGTAGTTGGAATTGGATGGTTGCATATCCCCTCATTTCTTCTAGTGATAGACCCACCATTAAAGCTTGGCACTATGGAAAAAAATATGCAAGAGCAAAAATGGAGGTAGCTTTGGAAGGTAGGAGGGAATGCAGCTAGGCTAGAGGGTTGCCCCATCTATGCATGGAACTCATTGGTGAAATATTGGAAAAGTCCAATTGTTGAAAATGAGAGCAAATGGATGCAAAGTGTTTACGCGATGGTGAGCAATCCTTGGAAAAAAAGGCGGATATCTACGGCTTGTAGCATGTCTTTAAAGGTAGAATAAGTTTATATCTATATTGGTCAATTTGTGGGGTTGTTCATGGAATTCAATACCTCACATGTATACGGTTGCATGTAATCCCATGTACATAATGTATGCCCCATTAGCCATTTATTTCCATCATTGTGTTAATTATGGAAATGCACACATGCATTGTATATTGTGGTGTAGGGTTTAATAGGAAGAGCCTTTGATAACCACACAAACCCACCACAGATAGTTAAAGCAACAACTTCAACAAAGCGTTTATGATAGGCAAGTGTCCCAACTTAGGTGGAATCAATGTACAAATCCAATGGAATGGAAATAAAATGGAACCCATTTACATTAAGGTGGAATGAATATGAGATAGGTGTAGTTAGAGTGGAGTTAAAGTGAAATGCGCATGCACATTATTAAGTGAAACATCACGAGTTCCATACTTAAATGTAATTGTAGTGAAATGAAGACCTAATGAATGAACTTGAGTGGAACTAATTAGATGTGTGAGTGTAAGTCCAATGGGATGAAAGTGACATGATTTGAGTGAAATGAGATGGATTAATGAAAGGACTTGAGTGAAATGAAATGAATGTGAATGTAAGTTTACTAGAATGATAGTGAAATGGGGTGGATGTTAATGTAAGTCTACTATAATGACAATGGAAAGGCTTGAATGGAATGAAGGGGATATGAATGTAAGTCTAGTGGAATGACAATGGAAGAACTTAAATGCAATGAGGGGAATGTGAGTGCAAGTCTAGTGGAGGAAGAGTGAAAGGACTTGAGTGGAACAAGGTGGATGTGAGTGAATGGGCTTGAGTGGATTGAAGTGGATGTGAGTGGAAGTCTAATGGACTAAAAGCGAAAGGACTTGAGTGGAATGAGGTGGATGTGAGTGAATGGGCTTGTGTGGATTGAAATGGATGTGACTGGAAGGCTATTGGAGTGATAGTGAAAGGACTTGAGTGGAATGAGGTGGATGTGAGTGAATGGGCTTGAGTGCAATGAAGTGGATGTGAGTGTAAGTCTAGTGGAATGAAAGTGAGAGGAATTGAGTGAAATGAGGTGGATGTGAGTGAATGGGTTTGAGTGGATTGAAGTGGATGTGAATGCAAGTTTCGTAGAATGATAGTGGAAGGACTTGACTATAATGAGGTGAATCTGAATGTAAGTTTAGTGTTCAATGAAAATGAATAAACTTGAGTGGAATGTGGTGGATATGAGTGTAAGTCTAGTGTCTAATGAGAGTGGATGAACTTGAATGGAATGAGGTGGATGTGAATGTAAGTCTAGTGGAGGGAGAGTAAAAAGACTTGAGTGGAATGAGGTGAATGTGGGTGTAAGTCTAGTGGAGGGAAAGTGAAAGGACTTGAGTGGAATGAGATGGATGTGGGTGTAAGCCTAGTGGAGGGAATGGAAGGATTTGTGTGGAATGAGTTGAATGTGAATGTAAGTTTAGTGGAATGAGGTGGAATTAATGAATGTAAATAAAATGGAACAGGACCTAATGGAAGGATTGAGTGGAAAGAAGTAGATGGGTATAATTCTAGTGTATGTCTATGGGATATAAGGGAATGTGTTAACATGGGTGTGTGGTTGGTTGTGGTGACCAGCAAAGCATGGGGCAACAACTTGCGACAAAAAAAGAAAAGATGTAGTTAAAACCTCCATTAAATGCAAAGTGGAAGGCAACCATCAAAGCAAAGGTTGAGGCCTTGGCAGCTAGGATGGCAAAAGCGGAATCCTTAATGGACTATGGCAAAGATTAAGGCCATGTTGCAAAGTAGGTAACACTGAAAATTACCACTTCGAAAGTTGATGTATAGGAGCCTTGCATCAATAACTCAAGTAGGCATGACAAAAGCGCCTGCTCTCAAGGACGTAACTAATATACTTGTGCTAGCACTTACTACTTTGTCTTCCACCCCCCTTGCATTCCATAATGCCAAAATGTGGTTTTTATGACTAAGACATCTTGTTATTAATGTCCAAACATAATCATGTAATCATATGTGGTCTTTAATTGCTACCATCTTAATGATTATAGTCAAAATTATGACTACATGATTATACATACGACTATAATTAAAACTAAAAATAATTATGACTGAGAATATGATTGTACACAATTAATGTATTCATATTAAAACAATATTTGAATTTGAAATAGTATAACCAAATTCAATTTAGTTTGAAATGGACAAACAAATGTTTAAGTACTCTAGTTTAATTTACCATAACCTAAATTGATTTACTTTAATTTAATTTAGCATAATTAAGATAGTTTAGTTTAATTTAGCTTAATGTAGCCCAATTTAACATAATTTAATATAATTTAAACTAATTTATTTTAGTTTAAATATCCTAATTTCAATCTAAAAAAATATAGGTAACTTAATTTAACTTGGTTTAGCCAATTTTAACTAGTTAAAAAAAACCAAATTAATCAAATTGAAGCAAATTTAACCCTAGTTTAGCCATGTTTTGCCAAATCTATTCAAGTTTAGCCTAAATAATCATGTTTAACCAAATTTAGCCAAGTTTAACATTAATACCCTATTTTAACCTAACTTATTTAAGTTTTGACAAGTTTAGCCAAATCTAATTTAAAAATAGTCATCTAAATAGCCAAATATAATCACAATACTTTAATTTAACTTAATTTCTCCAAGTTTTGCCAAGTCTAGCTAATTTAAAACTACATAGCCATGTTTAGTCAAGTTTAGCCTCAATACCTTAATTTAGCTTAATTTATTTAAGTTTTGCCAAGTCTAGCCAAGTTCAACGTTAAGGTGAGGTTTGAAAGGAAAGGTTTTTACATTTTAGTATTAAAGATTAGTGTATTTAGGTTTGTATTGTAAGTTTTTTGAGTTTATGATTCAAATTAGGGTTTTTATGTTTACAATTTAGGATTTTAGGTCTAAATTACAGCTTTTTACATCTAATTTTTATGGCTTAGGATTCAAATTTGGGTTCTCATGTTTACAATTTAAGCTTTTAATTTTGTATTATAGGTTTTTGGGCTTAATTTTTAGGGTTTAAAAATAAGGTTTATTATTTAGGGGTTAGGATTAGGGTAACAATTTTTAGGCCTTGATTTTTAGGGTTGAAAAATAGGGTTTAATGTTCAAAGGTTTAGGGTTATGGTTTTCAAGTTTTAAGGTTAAAAAATAGGGTTTACCATTTAAGGGGTTAGGGTTATGGTTTTCAGGTCTAATTTTTAGGGTTTAAGTATAGGGTTTATTGTTTAAGGGATAAGGTTAGATTTTTTTAAGTATTTAAGTATTAAGGTTAGGGTGCGATCATAATCAAATGAGCCAATGGTGATGAAGGATTCAAGGACTATAGTCCTTTTGTGGTTATTTTCATTTTTTCATACAAAGTACTTTTGGGATGAAATCTTTTGCAATATGTTATTAAAATTAAATATAATTTTTTGTATTCACTTTTCATGAATAACTAAAGTTTTTTAAAAAAAAATACAGATTCCACCAAATTTTGTGTTTTGTTTTGAAAAATTATTTTAATTCCAAATTGTATGAAAATATGTGAGTTATGTACTGTTTTATTTTATTATTTCATAAACTACGACTTTGTTTTTTGATGTCATGTACATTACACCCCATTTACATGTGGTAAAGGATTTTTGAAATTTGAAATTTCTATTGAATAGATTTAAATTTTTTTAAATTTTCAAATTTTACAACTTTCAAATTGTGAGTGTTTTTTGAGTGTGAATAATCAATTAATATCATCTCAATTTTTTTTCTAATCAAAATTATTTTATAAAAAAATTCTTTACCTTAGTAATTTATAAAATTGATTATTTTTTATGCAACTTTTATTTGATTTCACAGGTCCTTTATAAAACCAAAACCCAAAATTTTTTTTTGAATTTTTTTTTTGAATTCTTCAACATTCATATCAGTTATTTAGCACAACATTCCATGATTAACATGGCATGAAAATGGCACCACAAAAATATATTTAACAAAATTACAGTTTTTATAGAGTTTTGCTAGTTGCTTGACATGCTTTTTGGTTTGTTTGATTCTGATTACACTTGTTAAGGTTTAAGGTTTGATTTTTAAGGTTTAAGTCTAATGTTTGGGGCTTGGGGATAATGTTTAAGGTTAGGATTTTCAAGTTTCATCTTGTTTTCAGGTTCCAATTGTATCAATCAAGTTATCAAAGTTAATGCTTAAACAACATCTTTTCAACTTCATTATTTATATGAAGTATGATAACATCACTATATGTATGAAGCCTTCATGTGGAATTAGTCCCAAAAAAATATTGTGATGATGCATTGTTCATTGCATCAAACATTAACCACCCATTTGCAAATGAAATTTGATGGCCCACATCGAAGGATGGGGTTATCTTGGGTATACACAAAGAGTTGCCTAGGTGTATTGGATTCATTGATGGCACCTTGATCAAGATCCCCAATCCTCGTTGGAATGAGGCCTACCATACATGGTTTAAATAGTGGAAGAAGATTTATGTAATGAATGACACTATCATTCTAAACCATCATGGATTGTTCATATACATAGACATTGGCTACCCTAGTTCCTATTATGATGTGAGTATCTTACTACATTCAAATGTGTACAAAGATTGATATTAATATTTCACACACGAAGATGAATATTTTGAGTACCTCTCGGGAGATTTGAGTCATGTGGGTGAAAAAATGTTTATTATGTACATGATAAAACAATGAAAGTTTCCTTTAAATGCTAACCATGCTATAATGCGAACATATTACAAAATGCATGTAGGTTTCAAGGTGCAAGTAAAAAGGGGTATATATGGGTTGAAAAAAATTGGAGATGCAATATGAAGAAGTTTGATTCCACAAAACCAAAATATTCACATTTGTTCCACACCATGGTTCTTTTCATTAACTTCCTACCCATGAAACATAAGTGGAAACTCTTTATGAAGTACCAAAATCCTATCACAAGGTCACCCTTTTCAAATCATTACACTATAAGAATTTTTAAAAGTTATGATTCCATATATGAATGATTTTGTAATCCTACTAAACATTATATGATTAAAGGGCCCTTAGTCATAATAAACAAGTTATTTAGGACCAGAAGTCATTGAATGTTTGAATGTGGCACTTTTTATCCTATACGTTAAGGATAAGTCATATATAATGTTGAGGTATCATGTAATGAATGATTAGCATATGATTGGCAAAGTGCCCTTAGGTCATGTTTTGCACCCTAAACCTTTAAGGTGGATATGTTTAATATTGAAATATAAGATGTTTAAATAGTAGCAAATTTGGCTTCAAATTGTTATCATGTTGCTAGTGGTTTTCTCGAAATGTAGTACATTTACTTATTAAATAGGTGGAAGTAGCCTTCCCAATTTACAGTACACAAATGTAATTGTAAATTTATACCCGCCTAGCAAAACATTATTTTTTTGGGGGTCATTTGTGTAATGTAGGGTAAACATGGCCCCCACTAAACAAAGTTTGATAATTGAAGACCCTAACAAGTTAATTCAACGTTTGTGAACGGTTGTGGGTGAAGCTACTTGCATTTTAAAATGTTTTTATGACTGAACGTTTGGTACTAAAATTTTTTTTTTAGTTGGGTGCAATTATATTAACATGTACCATTAGTAATCGCATCCACTGCTTAATTTTTTGAATTTTGGATTGTAAAAAAGTAAAATTATAAATTGGGTAATTTTTTATAAAATGTTATTGTGAATGCATTATGTACATTTCGTAAAAATTTGGAATCAATATAATGAGTAAAAAATATGCAATTAACATTTTTAAACATTCATAACCATTGTTGAAATGTAATTTTGACACTAAAAGCACAATTAATTTTTTTTTTAAATGACATATTTGGGGATAATTTTTTATATACACCTTAACATCATAGTATTAAGAAAATTTAAAAGATTTTTAATTTTTTTTGAAAAATGTATTAAAAATATTTTTAAAATATTTAAAAAAAAAACAACGAAAAAGAAATGGTTTAAAGGGGCACATGTAGCTCCTTATAGCATATTTGGACTTGGTTATTTTTAATTATTCACATATCATATTGATTAATGTGCGGTTTTGGGGGTCAAAAGTGGTTGGTATTTGAAAGAAAATGAACGTCATTATGTATATGATCCATTTGGTCATGGGAAAGTA
>Ga0209611_10003160_pt1 | contig 28791 bp, 24 predicted proteins | sample S1TSphgellanicum_3_FD_187693 | JGI IMG/M metagenome (GOLD analysis project Ga0209611, IMG submission 187693) | Host-associated microbial communities from peat moss isolated from Minnesota, USA - S1T2_Fc - Sphagnum magellanicum MG (SPAdes) (version 2) | ecosystem: Host-associated > Plants > Peat...
TAAGAATGCCAATAAACCAATTATCTCAAGAAGTAAAATTAACAATTACCACGCTGACAAAGATGTCCCCACCACTTGGATTCCTCATCAATTTCAGGGATTCTACCAATTCCACTCATCATCACCCTTGTAGATACGGTCCCTACATTTCCCTGTCTGCACATCAGCGTTTTTTTAAAGAACTTTTGCTTGTCGCTAAACTGGGTATCAGCTATAGGAAGATGTAGAAAAAGTGATGATAATTCGAGTGAAAATTAACAATAAACATTGTTTATTATTATTTCTTACCTTCCATGAATCATTCTAAATTCATGAAAATCCAAAACATCTGTTAATTGTTTTGTCCAACTGGTTTTACTGGACTCTCGATCCCAATTTTTGACATCCCATGTCGTTTTCAATTGTCATGCATATACACAACGGGTGAATCGAATCATCCCTGGTAAATCTTCATCCTTCCTCATCTGTGATGTTGCATCTTGAGGCCCAACACCTTCAACAATTGTTCTGAAGCTAATTTGACCAAAGCTAGTTTTGGGAATGGTGGACACTATTTTGCAACAACTACCAAATGATTCCACTTGCGCTTTGCTTTGGCACGAGCGTGATTAGTAACTTTTTGATCATTTCACCTTTGCACAACCATGGCATTTCCCAAGATGCGAACATTCATTTTAGCATGGCCTCGATGTCGAGGACCTCCTACAAAAATTAAAGGCCTCCCAGGTTTGGCCTTTTCTACCACCAAGCCATGCACCTCCTTCAAATGTTTGGTCAATAACCATTTGGCACAATATGCGACAATGCAAGTGCCGACTTTGCACTTCCATTTTGACCCAACCTTCGTCCATTATTTGTCCTTCCGAGCCAAATTAGGTGGACAAAGAAGTGCAAATGGCTGAGAAGCCTGCTCAGTTTCAAGTTCCGAACCTAAACCCAAAAATGAGAGTTCAAAAAATAGAATGCAGGTACTACAAAACATAAAATCACACAATCACATACTACTTCTATACACATGAACTGTTTTCAGGAATTGCAATAGAAAAATTTTGACAAAAAAAATCCCACACCTTCCAACAAATGATGGAAGGTGTGGATATAATTAAACTTCAAAAAACTTGTAAAATTTTTTTAATTTGTATTTAATCGAATGTCCATAAATTCTAAAAATATATATACCAAATTGTTATCCTTATGTTTCAATTGTGATAGAGCACCATTTTGCTCATCAATTTCCTGATTCGATGCAACAACACTTTGGTCACCAATTGCTTCATCTGATGCAGCAACATTTTGCTGAGCAATTGCCGCATCTGATGCAGCAATATTTTGCTCAACAATTGCCGCATCTGATGCAACAACATGTGGCTCAGCAACTGCCTCATTTCCTGCAACAACATCTGGCACAACAATTGCTTCATCTGATGCAGCAACATTTTGCTTATTGATTTCCAACTCACCACCATCGCTTTTCTTCAATCTTCTTCCCCTAGCCATTATAACCTTCAACCCTAAACAAAAAACCACCATTTATTATTAAATGTTAATCCTAATGAACTAAACCATAAGCACCAACAAAAAAAAAAAAATCGTCACCATAAAGGAAGGCGACAACATTGTTGCCGTCACCTTCTTTGTAACAAAACCACAAAAGAAAGGTGGACGTCGCCATTTCCTTGCAGCAAAGCCATCATAGAAGGTGGCGGCAACTGTCATTTTCTTCTTCTTCAATACAAAGATGCTGCCTTCTTTGTTATGCTACAAGGGAAAAAAATAAAAAGGCCTTTGTTGCCATCACCTTCTTCGCTGCACAGCAACAAAACAAAAAGAAGAAGGCGACGGCAGCATTGTTGTCGTCGCCTTCTTCGTTGCGCTGCAACACAACTCCACAAGACAAAAAAGAAGGCGATAGCAACATAGCTACCGTCGCCTTCTTCTTCACGCCTTCTTGCACTACAAAAAGAAAAAAAAGGCGACGGCAACTACCGTCCCCTTCGTCTTCGCACCTTCTTGCGCTGCCGCGTAGCAAAAGAAGAAGAAGAAGAAGGCGACGACAGCGTTATTGCCGTCGCCTTCTTCGCTGTGTTGCGCTACAACGCAGCTTTAGAAGAGGAAGAAGAAGGCGACGACAGCGTTACTGCCGTCACCTTCTTCGCTATGCTACGCTGCAACGTAGCGTAACAAAACAAGAGAAAGAAAAGATGTTTCTTGCAACGCAAAGAAGAGCAAACAAAACAAACAAAGAAGAAAAAAGAAAAGATGCTTACCTAGGTCTCACGTGGGTCCCGCTTTAGCTCCAGCCACAGCTCCAGCTTTAGGCTCGCTCTCGCTCGACGGCTTTAAAGCTCTGGCGATGCAATGAGAGGGGGAGGGGGTGGTAGGTGGTAGGTAGGAGGGGGGAGGTAGGTGGTAGGTAGGAGGCGGGAAAATTTTGGGGCAGAGAAGAAGTGGAAAAAAAAAAAACATGTGGGCAAGGAGGATGGGATTTTTGTTCATCCGCAAAACGGCTTCAACGGGCTCATCCTCAACTAGTGCATTGGTGGCTGCTGGTTCACTCCAGCCGTAACAAGGACTCTAGAGACTACCAAACAGGGGGGCCATAAGAATCCAATGTCACAACCTTCAGAGACTTTCATTCCATTTAATCTCATATTTGAGAATATACTGAAATGGGCATTTGTGATGGCATCTTTAAATTGGCAACCAACATGCATAAATTACCAACATAAGATGGCTTTTACTGTCGTATTTGCATTCATAACTTTGTTCCTCTCTTATGGCATTCCCGTTGATGTTCCTGAAGCTGTTCCCCTTAACTTATAATGATTGAAGGTTTCATGTCTGTTTTCCCAATTATGTCCACATTAACGTCCCAATGTTTAATGAACCAACAGGTTTTGAAAACCCACATAAAATACAGAGAGACTTCCTAGGCTATTTGGAGGGGCACCTTGTAAGGCAAGACATCATACACCACCCAGCCAAGTTTGGGTGCATCGCATCAATTTTGTGATAATGAAGGTTTGTGTTTTTATGGACAAAACATCCTTCCCAATCTTCAGCAATGATGTAAGAATCAATGTTGTTGGGTGGTTCTTCTTTTTTAAGAGAACCTATGGTTTTGATTTTGATTAAAAAAAAATTTTTGGGAGGTTCTTTGAGTGTGTGTTTAAACCCAATTATTTTCATTTTAAAAACTCTAGTCTAGTTCTGACACATTTTTTTCAAATTCAGGAACCTGTGGCACAATTCAAAATTGAAAATTAAGTCTAGTTCCATGTAGACATCACAGATTTTATATCAAATTAAAATCAAAATTTATATAGGTATAAAGTTCAACAACTAATAAAAATTAATACTTAATTAAAAAATTGAAATTACTTATCAACTTGTTCATTAAAAAAAGTCAACTTGCCTACTCAAAGAACCAGACCCCTTTTGCAAGAGTGTTTTTTCATGGTTCTGGTTTTGGGTCAGGATCCAGCAAAAGAATATTTTCAATGTTTTGGTTCTTGGGCCGATCATAAGAAAAAGATGTGAGCTCAGGTCCCAGTCACAAAAACCTGACCCTGAACCCTTGGTTCTAACACTGGAAACCTGATGCCCTCACAACTAAGAACCCTTACATCTATTCTTAGAGCATGTTCTGCATTTGTTTAGGTTCATGGTAATGTTTCTCTTGTGTTTTATGTTTTATGATGGGTTAAGCCCACAGGTGGGTGACATTCCCAAAATGCAGGTTCAGAGTTCAGACTCAATTGCCTTTTCATAGGAAACTTATTATTCTGGCAACGCCAAATCCATCTGGGTCGAATAGCCAAATCTGAGCTCACGTTTCAAAAATGTCATCCACACGTGGGCTTTTACACTATACTGAAAATTTCACTGACAAAATGAAATTATTCCTGACGCATTTACAAGGCTTGTTCCCCAATAATGGTCCTCAAAATATATAAGGTACATTTTCTCAAGACTACATGCTGCATTCTCACAGACTTTGCCCCATTTCTTTTGTAGCTACCGCTATTGTAATTCGCCTGAAAAAAGTGCTTAAATTGTGTTTCAAAGTGGTCACCAAAAGGTCACTTGTTTCCAAGACACTTGTTTCTCATAGTTTCAGTAATTTTAATTCATTTTGCAACGTGGGGGCGGCATTTGCTTAAACCGAAACAGCCCCCCCCCCCCCAAAAGGTTGATCAAGAGCCTTTCTTAATTGCCTTTCTTAATTTAGCCAGATTTGGCTAAATCTCCCTGGGGATGATTGTCACCTTTTCTAGATCTTCACTACACATTAATTATCTAACACTTAGGTATTTGAAAATAACACATGCACTATGAACCTAAAGTGGAATTTCAAGCCTATACTTTGTATTTTGCTTTTAGATTATAGGTTCCATTTGGTTAGTTTGATATCAAAGAATGTGCCTTCAGTCTTCCATAAATTGCGGATCCAACAATCATGATCACTATACTTATTTACAAGGAAAATGGAAAACTAGGTGGTGCTCCTTGGTTTCATCCAATGCCTTAGTTTAACATTGAGATACCCCAAATTGCAAGTTACTTTATAGTTGCAAAAACATTTTAATGCATAAAGAGATTATAAAATACTTGAATTGAATTACTGTACATCAACATTTAAACACATAAACTAATCATCTAGTAGATTGAACATTGTTTTGGTTGTATTGATTAGCAAAACAATCAAGTTCATCACAAGAACAAAATGTTTGTTGACATCCATATTGCAAATTTGGTGATTGTTGTAATGAAACAAAAGTGAACAACGAGATTGGGATGAAGATTGCAGTTAACACTTGTTGTGCATGAATTGCATGCAAAAGAAATTATGAATCACACAACCAATTCCGAATGAAAAAAACACAAACAATTTGTAACATAATAAAAGAATGTTTATAATCACAATGAAAAAAATTGCACCTCTAAAAAAAAATGTTAATTAATTTATGAAGCCCAAAGTGAATGAACACCCATGAGTGCATTTAGCTTTATAATTTACATGTTTACATACCAACCATTTATGTACATTAGCCACCTACTTCCCTATGATATTCACCTATTTACATAAGGTGTTTACTTAAGTAGGGCCACAATGAATGAACACCCACTAACACACCATCCACCAATTGCTTGTTATCATTCAATTGTAGATGAAATTGAATTGAGGTAATATATAGTTTCACCTACGTAATCCATTGTATAAAAAATAGGTGTTAGACATAGTTACAAAGGTAGGGAAAATGAATGATTATTAAGGAGGTTAGGGTGTTTACCATGGAAGCATTCAATGTTGAAAGGAATGAAAAATACAAGGTTAAATATAACATACATTGAAGAGAATGTATGTACAAAACATGTATATTCTTCATGTATGTATTGCAATTAATGATGGATGTGAATTCAAATATATATATGGACATAGATGAATATCAACAAATGCGGATGAATGTCAACAAATGAAATTCATCCACAATTATCAAACACCATTCATTTGTTCCAATATTACATTCACCTACATGTTACTTTTTTATTATTAATAATATCAAAACCTACACTCGTTTATTTATGTGATCGAAATTAATCCACATTGTAAAGATCATAATTTATATCATTAAACATGTTTCATTGCATGTTTTAATATAAAACAAATCATAGTTCTTTGGGGTTTAAAATTGGTTTGAACTACTTTCAAAACAATTAAAAGTTTGGTTTCATTTGGTATTTTAATGACCAAATTTTATAATTCAGTATTTTCATACATCTTTATTGGGTTCTACCATGTAGCAAAATGTACAATATCCTTAAGTTTGTATACTTTTAGATCCAAAATATAAAATAATTGGTTTTTGTTATTTTCATTATTTCCAATGTACATTACATTTTTTTAAAAATATTAAAGACACTTTTGAAATAGTGGATTGTCCTCCTTTACTCCCTACATCCACAAAAAATTAAACAGGAAGAAGGGGAAAATGAAGGGGGGATTAATGGACAAATTAACTTCAGCCCTATCCCCTTTGCTTGTTAGTATGCCATGGTATGGGGACATATGAAATGTCAATAAAAAATAAGGCTATGTTGCTCACTATCCTAGAAGCAAAAGAAAAATGGATAGTTGATGGCAATAGTCTTTAGAAAAACAAACCGTTGTTGGTGACAATTTGATGACCTTAAAATGTCACAATGGACCATGTTGGTTTGTTGGCCACCCTATTCACGTTTTTCAAACCACACTCTTGTACTTTTTTTCAAGCTTGGGTAGATCTAACAACTCCAATTTTCAATTTTTTAAAAATCTACCCATGTTATAGAACAATGAGAATTTGAGAAGGGTTGGGTCATAAAACTAATTTGGCACAAATATTGTTTTAGCTTCATTATATGTGGATGCATTTTCTATGCATTTTTTACCACTTGTTTTTTCCTCATCCAAAGCCTTTTTGTGTATTTTTTTTTCATCCACTTCACATGGATGTCTTTTATCTACAAAGTTATTTATAATTCTACCAAGTTGGATTTTCCAAATTTGGATGTTTTGTATGACTTAAAAAAAGGTTGTATGCATTGCTGAGACTATTTTGGTTAAATCACACTTATGGGTTAAGTTGAAGAAAAAAATGGGGATAAAACAACCTACTCATGTTCTCAACACTATGGCCCCTACCCTTTTATAGGAATGCTATGACATTGAAACATGTGAAATGTGGGAAAGGAGAAAAGGTTTGTGTATTGTCGACAATTTCTTGGGTTGAAGGTTTTCCAAAATAAACTCAATGTGGATAGATGTGAAATTAAAGTCATGGATCAAACACATTGTATATTGTTGACAATTGTTCAAAGATTATACACACATTAGTGGGTGTTTCACAAGGGGTTAATAAACAATGATGTGGGTATATTATAAATGTGTTGTTTAAATTGACATTGTTATTTATCTATGGATTTTGCATGATATGCATTCATATTATTTACATCCTTTTAATTGGATGCAATTCATCAATGATAGAAGGATGAATTCATCCATGAATAGATGAATGATGTCCAAATGGATGGATGAATGTCCTTCATCCATTTTAAAATTACATTTGTCTATATAATACATTTGTATTGTAATAGGCATTGTGTATATTGTTTGTTGTGGTATTAATGAATGTCATCCAAATAATAATAATTTTGTATGCATGATACAAATCTATTTTGACCTATTGTTAGGGGTCAATGGATGAATCAATATTTTGTTAACTTTCTTTTCCATCCATCTATAATTGTCAATTGTGACTAATGTCCCTTGCAACTTGTTAAACAAAACTAAAGGAAAAATAGTTGCAAATGTCATCTACAATTAAAAGCTAGTTACAAAAACTAATTGAAAATTCCTTGTTTTCTTCTAGTGGATGCACTCTATGAAAATGAACTCCCATTAACAATCCCCATTACTAGGTAATTAGATGGTTTATACTAATGTTGGCTGGTTATTAAAAATAGATATATTTTGTTGGTACAATTATCATATATTATAAGTAAAAAATTATAATATAATTTCTTAAATCAAATAGAGGTTTAATTGTTACTTCTGCAATTATGAGGTTGGTGTTAAAGATTCATACCCATGGTTTTCAAAGAATCAAAGACCCAATTTCGGTACACAACCATAAAATTGTGAATTCATTGTTGATTTCTTCCCAAAATCCATCTATTTTTTAAACTTTTTGAAATAACCAAGACTGGAAATTATTTGATTTTGATTTTTTTTCAAAATAACTAAAATTCATGGTTTAGTTTTTAATTTTGAAATATTAAAAAAATTCAAATTGATGAAGATTCATTATAAATTCAAATAGCCACACAACGTTGGTTTATACATAGGGTAAGAGCCCTTTTTATTACCTACCTACTAACAACTTACTTATTAAGTGTTGTTTTTATTATCTACTAGGTAAAAACCACCAAGTTAATAGGTTGTAATATATAGGAAGTAAGTTGTAAAAATAATTATAATGGATCATTCACACTTGCAAGTAGGTGAGCAAAAAAATTAATTAGTTATCATCATAGTTTAGGGTTTGTACCATTAGTTGTCAAAAGGTGTAAAGGTTTGTAGGCTAAAATTGATAACTACCTATTGCCATTCACACATCTACTTGGTTCATTGGTTCCAAGTGTTGTTGTTCTATTTTTACTCAACAAAGGTTCTGCATTTGTTATTGTTCAACCTTTTTTTTCACAATGTTGAGTCCACTAAAATTTGTGTTGTTGGCCATTCTCATCCAAGTTCTTTTACAAGTTTGAAAATGATTGATCATGTGTTATGAAACTAAACCTAATGTAGCTTTCCCTTTTCTTAATTAGATTCTAGAAGATAAAACTATCTTCCAAATCATGTTAAATTCCTTGATGCTACATCAATACAAATTAACTTTCACCTTTGATTTGTTGTTTGATAAGGATTTTGGGGACTTGGTGAAAGCAAGGTCTACAACACTTGTGCATGAGCGTGAAACTTAAGCTTGGAACTTAAAGTTTAATGTGATTTTAATCCACCTACATGGATGAATATGTCCATAAATGAATGATTTCATATGGATGAATGCCATTTTTGCATGGATGAATTTCATTTATGATTTGGATTTAATAAATAAATCATTGGATGAAATTCATCCATGATTGGAAGATAAATAAATTTGAAATTATTTATATTCATCCTCATTTGTTGTCCAAGTATTAATATTTCAAACTTGAATGTCATTTAATAATGATGGATAATGGAATTGTGATAGTAGGGGAAAATATGATTATCGAACCAAAATGATTTTAAAAACATTGTTTATGAAACCATTTTTATGAGCAATGTTAAACAATTCAAGAAATATTATTGTGGAATGAGTGTCACCCCCACCCCTCCCCATTCAATTAGTGTCAACAACATTATATATATATTTCATGGAAAACTAGGGTGCTTTGAAAATAAATAATTATTAAAAAAATCTCATTGTCATCTATGATAGTAGGTTATTTGGAAAAAAGCTAATTAAGGTGCCTAAAGTTGAATTTTATTTTATTTCACCCATTATCACTAATGACATAACATAGTTTTAAAATATTAAAACATTGAAACCTATTGTTGTCAACAACATTGGTTAAATTTTTTAAAAATCATGCACCCTCAACGAAGGATGAAAAAACAACCTCCATTGTTACCAACAACAGTTATAAATAGGTTTGAAAGAAGTTATGACACTTTTTAAAAAGGGGGAGGAAAAATTTCACTATTGTTAACAAAAGTGAGTTAGCTTGAGAAAATAAAATAAATTTAATTTAATTAAAAAAGAACAACAATGACCATGGGGTGGATGTTAGCTTAATAATGGTAATATAGTTAAGTTATTTTAAAATAATGGCATTTAAAACCATAGCCATGAAATACATCTATAATGGAATTTAGATTATATTATTCAACAAATGTTATATCATATATAATTAAATTGTGTTTCATGAAACTTTAATTAATTAAAATTATGGGAAAAAAATTTATCTATAAAAATTTAATGATAAAATAAAAAATTCATCCATAATTTTGATGGAAGTTATATTTATTGAAAACATGTATTAAATGCATTTTTTTCATCCATACATAAGCTGAATGAAAAAATTCATTCATCCCTAATGAAGATGAATGTTTACATTCATCCTTACGTTTGCATCTAGGTTTATTGGTATAAAATTCATTTTGTAGTTAAACTATTAGATTTTATTTGCATGTGTATAAGGGAAAAAACATTTTACCCTCCCAAGTTCCAACTCTAGGCTTTAGGCTTATGCTCTAAGCTCATGTGGTAGCTTGTCTTTACAACATGGTATTCCCAATTTTTGATGAGTCAATATAGTAATCTAAAATGGATTAAACATTTCAAGGTTAACATTGAATTTTTTTTTGAATTAACCATGAAGTTAAAAGCTTGCATGGAAAAAAAAAAACACATGTTATAGGTGTGTAGTACTTGTGGGGATTCGCATTGCATTTTCATTTTACATGTTTGCACATTGAGCAAAATTCCTTTAGTGCAACAAATTGTTTGCCATTGGCAAATCCACTATTCATTTGGTGCTTTGAGAATTTATTTGTGTAGTGAATACTTGATGTTAAGAAATCAAGTGAAGTGGCATGAAGGAAAGGAGATGGTAGAGGTGATGGTTGGCTTCAAACACTTTTGTGGACTTCCATTTGTCCATGGTGTTATAGATTTGACACAAATACACATTTAAAAACCACTATGAGAAAATATAGGGTTTTACAACTAGGCCTACAACTGGGTTTTCTAGTTGCAATTCATGGTATTTATATAGCCTTGAGTGCTATCGGACAAGTTGCAGCAATTGCAACGAACACCCTATGTCGTATACAATATCGTATATATGATGCAACTCACATGTAATTTTCTTTGTAACTAATCTCCACGTTAGATTCCCACACACATTCCAATGTGGCATTTCATCCATTTGTTGACAAATAATGTATGTTAATGTTTTTTGCAATTTATTTACAATTAGTTTGACAAATATAATTTTTAATTATTTCATTCATCCATCTACTGAATGAATTCTCTTTATATATTTTTATAACTTATCTATTACTATTTCACGACTAGTTTAACAAATGTATTTTTTCATTATTTCATTCATCCATTTGATGTGAATGGATTCTATCCCAATACTTTGTAACTTATTTACAATTGTTTTATAACTAGTATAACAATATTATCTTTAATTATTTCAATCATCCATTTGAGTAATGAATTTTGTTCCTATCCTTTGCAACTAACTTACAACTAAAGATGAAATGAAAATAAAAAATTTAATGACTAATTTGCAACTAAATGTTTAAATTTGGGTTTCAAAGCAATTGTGTGGTAGTTGATTTTAATAGTAATAAACAACTAAATTGCAACTTACAATGCAATTAACCATACTTCACACAACCATTATCATGTTGTTCTAATTACAATAAATTATGTTGAATTGCATTGGACATCATTATTTATAAACATTAAATACATTTGAAACTTTAAATACATTTACATTCCATGTTGAAGAATACATTACAAAAAAATTAGAAAATGTTTTTATCAATAGACAATTTAACTATGAATCTAAACATAATGCCCAAGCTATATATAACAAACATTTTTATTCATTTAAACAAAAAATTAGATCATAAAAATGATGACCCACAACAATATGATATTGTCATTTAAACCACTATATTTCATAAATGATTTTTTATTTTATTTTTATTTTTTTGAAATGGAGCTTGAGCCATGCTCTTAGAAAAGTCAAAAGTTTTTGCTCTTGCTTCCAATGCCAAAAAAAATGCTCAATTTGATAAAGGAATAAAGAAGATATAAGATGTTTGGTGTAAAAGGATTCAATTTTCAATGATGAATGACTTAAATACAAATTAAAACTTGAAGCTTAAAATCTTTGATCGTTACTTTTTTGTCCCTTAAATGAAAAGAAAATTTCTAAAGCTTTAGTTGGCACATCCATCAGGTTTTTAATCACGCAAAATGGACTAAAGAAGAGGAAGATATGGGGATATGGAAGTAGAGAAGGATCAAGAGCTATTTTTCCAAAAAATTGAAGCAAACTATCAGTCATCCTCTTCCTCCTGTGTTTTCTGAGTTCCTTTATTGCTGACACTCAAAGAATATTTTGTGACCCTTCAGTTTGCGCATCCAATGACACAAAAATCGTTCAATTTGGTGAAGGAATGAGGAAAATATTGAAAAAAAATCAGTAATAAGTATGTGTTTGATGATGGGTGGTCCTACCGTAGTTAAAAATTCGCTGATCTTAACCCACCTGGTAACTAGTCTACCGTTGATAACTACCGTTGATGCATACAAGTGGGGGAATTGTTTGAAAGGCCCAGATTGTACTACGTAGGGGATCCTAATTTGACCGCGTATTCGGTATCCATTGATGTGTGTACGTACTCTCGTGAAGACGGATACGGTCGTAGGACGACGGAACGCCGTGCGGCCCACGCACGGAGCCAGCCGACCAGCGGCGGGGGGTTCCTCCTGCGCTCCTTCTCCCTTCGTTTCTGCACCGGCCTCCGCCTTCGAGCGCCGAGATGTTTGCGCACTGGACGACTCTCTACGTATTCGCCTTCCAACGAGCCTTCAAAGTCCCAGTGCTGTGAGCTGTTTTTTGAAGTGCTTCGCTGCAGAAGAGGCCACCAAGAAAAGAAGAGAACGCAACACGATTTGTTTACAGCTCTGGTTTCGATTTGCATCTCCGTGTGACGGCAATTGGATGCCTAGTGTGTGGCGAACTCCGCAATCTGTATCGATTGATGCTGAATTGGAAGCCGTGGCTTCGTTGAACAATTGGTTTTTCCTTGTAATACAATCGAATAATCGGTCGTAATATTCACCAGCCTGTGGATTGATCTCCACGATGTTGTCTCTCTGCAAAACGCCAATGTCACTTTCTTCTGCCCAGATCACAGGAAATTTTCTACGGAGGAGGGCGCCGCTCTCGAAAATCAAAGCAATTGTAGTTCCGAAGCTGAGTAATAAGACCGGGCAACGTGTCCAAGCAGCTCGACTATTGTCTCAATTCTCTGGCTCTAAGCTTCATAACAAAAACTTGTCGTTCCCGCATCATAACAGCTATGGAGAAGGGCTGTCTCGGAGAAGGAGTGCGGCGCACCTGATGGCTGTCTCCTATGCTGAAAGCAATCCATCACGACAAAATAATGATGTCTCTGTGGACAATCTCAAAGTTAGCCAGATAAAGAAGGTATGCATCGACTGATTCTGAATGACGATGCTGCTTGTTGTCCAAATTCACGTTTTCGGAGGAAGAAGCAGAGCTGGTGTGAACTGATTTGCACTTCGTCTGGTTCTTTGTGCGATACATGAAATCCTGCATCTATTGTCTTTGCTTGCAAAGATGTCGTGAAGCATTGAACTCTGCATCGAGGCGGTTGCTTGAACATTGTCTGCTCAGAGAGATTCGATGTCAAACATACCTGAGCACTCGATTTTGATTGCATATGTTTCGAAACACATCAGGAGAATCCAGTTTCTAAGGAGGTAGTCTTTCTGTTGATTGTTGTACAGCGATAGCTTTGATCCACATCTGCCTGAGGAGGCTTACCTCGTCTGTTTTGTCTGGTAGGTTCTGGATGCCGGCAACGTCGACTATCGCGACTGCCTTGAAAGACGAGAACTGGTGGATCGCTTAAAGGAGACTCAAGATTTCATTCCTCTCTCAGCTCAAAGGCTTTTGCAGTGGTATTTGCAGGGCTTTGACGACGATGCCATTTCTCCAATCTCAACGGCCGTGGACCTCAACACTACTGTCAGCCCTGTTGAAGGTCAGAAAATCCATGTCCAATTCATTCGAGCTATTATAGCGGTTGAATAGTATTATTGGTCTACTATCAAATCCACATCGTTGCAGAGATCATTGAGAGCAGTATAGGCAAACCACTTCCATTCCTTCTATTTCCCATATTGTGAGTAATTGACTTATATCTTTAGCTTGTCAGTTCTATGTGGAGATGGATTGAGGTGTAAGTTTAAAGATCGTTGCAACAGTTTCCTGTTGATCTTGTGAGTGTGTGCGCTATTCACAATGAATACCATTCAGTGCAAAGGTTTATGGTGGATTGAGGTGTAGACTTGGAGATGGTTGCAAGGGTTTCATTTTGATCTTGTGATGTGTGCTTTTTGCGGGTTTTGGTCTTGGTGCAAATGATGAACAGCATTTGCTGAGAGGGTTTGATTTGGATTGATGTTTAGGGTTTAGATATGGTCCCAATGGTTTCATGTCAGTGTTGTGATGTGTGCTACTCTCAGGATATCTCTTGGTGCAAATAGTGAAGAAAATTTACTGCAAAGTTTTGAGATGGATTGAGGTATAGGGTTTAGAGATGGTTGTAATGGTTTTGTGTTGATCTTGTGGTGTGCGGGTATTCCAGGTTGTGGTCTTGGTGCAAATAATGCTGCACATTCACTGAGTAGGTTTGAGATGGATGGAGGTGTAGGTTTTAGAGATGGCTGCAATGGTTTTGTGTCCATCTTGTGATGTGTACTATTCTCGGGTGGTGGTCTTGGTGCAAAAAGATGAACAGCATTTGCCAAGAAAGTTTTTCACTCCTTGTGCTCTATTGCATACAGGCTGGTGGTTGGAAGCTGAGCGCAACACAGTCAAGGTTTTTCAGGAGTCAAGTCCCTCTGTTGCTAATATCACAACTTCACGCTTAGCAAATGTTGGCCTGTCAATGAATCCTGTAGAAATACCAAGGGGAACAGGCAGTGCATTTGTGTGGGACAAGGAGGGTCACATAGTAACAAACTACCATGTAGTCATGGATGGAAACAGAGCACGAATAACTCTTTCAGATGCAAGCACATGGGACGGAGAAGTTGTGGGAGTGGCCAAGAATAAGGACCTAGCTGTACTCAAAATTAAGGCTCCTTCAGCAAAGTTGAAACCCATTGCTGTTGGAACTTCTCAGGTTCTCTCCTCTAGGATTGGTTACCAACATGATTCACTCTGAAGTTTCTGCAAGAGAGCTTGTGTTTGAACTGCCATCTGAATAAGTCAGGTTTATCTTTGCACAAACCAGAACTGTTTTGTTCTCATGCTGAAAGTGCTGATGATTTCCCTTCTGAGTGTACTGCAGGCATTGCAAGTTGGTCAACATGTGTTGGCAATAGGCAATCCTTTTGGTTTGGATCGGACGCTGACAAGTGGCATCATATCTGGGGTAGGACGAGACATTCGATCAATAGGAGGTGCTATGATTCGTGGTGTAATACAAACTGATGCATCTATCAATCCTGGTAATTCTGGGGGTCCTCTTCTCGACAGCCAGGGGCGTTTGATAGGTGTCAACACAGCTATCTACTCTCCTTCTGGTGCAAGTGCTGGGGTGGGTTTTGCAATTCCTGTTGATACTGTGCGCAGAGTAGTCAACCAGATCATCAGGCAAGGGAAGGTTGTCAGACCAGGGCTTGGCATTATTTGTGCTAATGACAGTCAAGCCAAACAGCTTGGGGTTACTGGTGTTCTGGTTTTGGGAGTGAGTGAGAATTCAGCTGCTGCCCGGGCAGGACTGATAGGTGAACCTCTTCAGCATCCAGTGTCTTTACTTCCTTTTTGCTGTGGTGAAGTTTAAGATTTTTTAGATGTCTTTGCAGTAAATCAATAGGAATCAGCAAAATTCTGATGTATTTTCTGTGGATGTGTGTCATTTTATGTGAATTTTTGTATGGTTTGTTGCAGCTACTAAACGTGATGACTTTGGGAGACTTGTATTGGGAGACATTGTTGTTGCAGTCAATGGCCAGGTTTGCTCAAATTTCTGTTATGGGAGTTGGTTTAGCAGCAATTCAATTAGGTGTACATAGCACCAATCTAGAGGGTTTGCTTGTATAGAGGGAAGAAGATGAAAATTGGGATTGTGTTGTAACCCCCTTGACAAAATAGGAAGACTCTAATTCGCATCATATGCCATGTTTGAACTGAAGATGATGCTTGGTCACAAACCTCATTACATTTGTTGATTTTGACATGAACTGTAGCAGTTGTTATTTGGCCATATATGTAGAGTTGGGAGAGTTGGCTAATGTTTGTCTTAAATGTGTGCAGACACTAAGCAATGTGGAGGATCTTATGGCAGCTTTTGATGAGCGCCAGATTGGAGAAAGAGTCCGGGTAAGTTTGATATATCGGTGTTAATTTCATCACCAAGCTACACTGCTATGCAAAGTAGAGATTTGCCGAGTTCTTTGGTTTTCCACCCAGAGTACTTTCATTTGGAGAGGAGGAAGTCATAAAGTGTTACAGGTGTTGCCTGTGGCAAAAACCACTCATGCACAGAGGAGAGAGAAAAGGGAAGCCTTGTGCAATGGCTTTTACAAGCATTGTGCTACATGTATGAATGTTGCACACACAGCAGCTATCCTGAGGGTTTGTTCTCTTGTGGGTTGCAGATTACAGTAAAGCGGGGAACCAGCGTTCGAGATGTGTACATTACTTTGGAGGAAATAACTGAGTAGTTGGCTGGCTACAAGAAATTTCCAAATGTAGAGTCTACTGAGTACACTCTTACAATCAACTGTGTGGTTTACAATTAATTTGGACATTGTAGTCAGATTTGGAATAGTTTCTCCCCTTGCAGTAATCTGAATTGTAAGACATTTTTCCAAGTAAAGCTACTGCACTCCGGATTTGTAACTGCTTTACCTCATTCTAGCTGGCCACATCTGAAGATTAAGCACAACAATTTGTTGACTTACTGCAACTCACCTCTCTCCCCTGGTTGATTTCCGTAGAAACAGTTTACGATGTGCATGCAGAAATTACCCATCATAAGTAAGGAACCAGAACTAGCAATCACACCACAAAGAACTACAGCTCATATAACTAAGACATACAAAAGTGCACACATTGTGTGCTGCAGGACAACAAAACCAGTAAGTGAAGACAAATTTCATATTTCATAGTAAATGAAACACTTTTTGTCTGCTGTTATGCAGATGCCCAATACCTGTCTTACTATATGTTCCAATCTATGTTTGATAACTAATCCTTCCTTCCTCTGACCTATCTTTGGACATAGAAAGTGTCCAGCTCATATATCCTCACAATTACAATGTCCATATTACTTTTCTGAAAGTCCATGCTTGCTTTGAAAAGATGGAGAGACTCTAAGGTGCCATTGAATCCAACTGGGGCAAAAAAAATGAGTAAAATGAAGAATCTGCAAAAGCACAGGAACACACAATTGAGAAACTTTCAAACTTAGCTCATCAAACATGGAACCAAATGAGTGAAATGGACTACAGGATGGGAGTGCCTGAATGGGATGGAGTATGAGAGTGCAAATGGGACAGAGGCACATACCTGTGCAAGTTATAGGTTCACAAATGGTCAAAGATGCCTTTACAACTGCTGCCTTGAGTTGCCACTTCATCATCCACTCGTTGGGATCTCAAAGGCAGTCTCTTGCATTTGCCCTCTGTAATGGAAACAGGGGTGGATGGGTTTACATGTAAAGCAGAGTCTCATGGTAAGGGCTGCTGGGTCATGGCATTGGCGGCAAGGAACTGGGAGTTGTTGGATGCCTCCTGACTTTTCCTGGGCCGACCTCTACCTTTCTTGGGAAGATCTAGCTGCATTCTTGATGTAGTCCTACCATCGTCCTCTGCCAGTTGGCTAGATGCACTTGGATCAGCAATAACTGGTGGACCATTGCTAGGTGATGTGACTGCAGCACCATTTTGAGACTTTTGGAGTTGTTTCTTCTTCTCCTTCCCTTTCTTATTTTTATTGCCTGCTAGCTGTTCAGTACTCTGGTTCTGCTCCTCAGTATGAGAGACACTCTCTGAGTCTGGTAGACTTGTGACCTTGTCAGTTGTGGCTACCTCAGCAACTGCTTTATAGGGTGGGCGTCCACGCTTAGACACATTTCTTCCTTTCAATAACTTCAAGGCCTTTTCCAAGGTCAGTTCTTCGACAAAGATTTCCTACTTGTATCAAGGGAAGCCAAAACAGACAAATGTCAGATTAGTGACATGACTATAGAAAACATACCCACCACCGCAATGTGTCAACAGAGCTCAGTATTTGTTTCCATCTGACATTCAGTGCAAGCACTCCACACACATAAAACGATACCATGTCCATCATAAGATTAGTCTGCTCTTTCAAATCAGAAGCTTGCCTGTGGCACAGATGCAATGATTGCACGGTGTCGAACATAGAACCCAAATTTTCCAATCCCGATGGTGATTGGTGTGCCTTCTTCAGGATGCTTCCCCTGTGACACAGAACATGTGCATTAAATCCAATGATAACTCAGGAAGCTGTGGTCCTCCCTGGAAGTAATAGAAGCATCAAGAGGTTTACTCCATCAACAAAACGTCCAAAATTATGACAACACATCTCACTTACCAACTCACGGGGATAGCTCAGCAACTCCAATGCTTTCTCCAGACTTATGTCTTCTGCTTTCACTCCCTGCCACAAGAACCAATTACTTTCTTACCCCTGTGCTTCGTTGGACATGCAGGTGTCAAGGCAGAAAGCTCACATCGCTATGATCTGATACACAATCTGTGGAATAACAACCAACCTTTGGAAGAGTAGTTCGGCGTGGCTTTTGTTTCTTGGAAGCTTCACCAAGTTGCACATAACCTCCATATGGTCCCACCCGTACCACCACCTAGCATCATCTTTCACCATTCAGTCCCTTTGCATAATCTCATCAATTCTCTCCTCTCAACTCCCCACACCAGCATGTCTGCTATTCCTCTCAATTTCTTCACTTCATATTCAGAATTCCAATCTTGCCATCCCTTGCAGGGAACAGGGTTCTTTTCTTCTATGAAATCAGACACACTACAGGTTTTTTTTCACACTTCACACCATTGCTTTCATTGCCCACATTTCTCCTGCCTAAAAGAGTTTGAAATGAAGGTCCTCTATGTAACCAATGCTAATTCAAGCAGGAGCTTGGCATCATATTTGTCATGCCTACATTGACATCTGTTACATGACTCATTACTTGTCATGTACCTGAAGCTGGGTAGCTGGGTCCACTCCAAGAACCTTTGGTGGGCGTGCAATGAGGGACCACTGTTTTGGAGCCGCACTATCCTCATCATCATCACTGGAGTCATTGTCACCACTAGACATAACATTGGCTTTGAACCTGTCTCAAGACATGGAAAATTGTGAAACCCTAGTGACTGTTACACAAATCCCCACAATAAGGACACAGGTAGTTCAAAGCAGAACTCAAGTGTGACACTGGTGAAGTGGAGATTTCTTACAAACAGGTAGGGTAGCGTGTGCAGCCAAAAAAGTAGCCTGAGCCAAACCTGCTCAGCTTCATGCATACCCTTCCTTCTTTGCAGCTGCATTTCAGGGCCAGGGAGGTAAAAAAAAGGCTGATTAGATTGTTCAGCATAGATTCACAGTATTTGAAGGGGCTCTCAAAATAGTGCAATGCATTTAACTAAGTCAAAAGCTCTCCAATTTTCATAAACAGTAGTCAATTAGAATGGCTGATTGTTGCCTCAAACCAAGAGTGCTACCTTGGACAAATCCTATCCTCCCCTCCTGAACTTGCAGGTGGGAAAAACTGTTTTGCAAAAATCTCTTCCAGCATCTCCACCACCTGCAGCATCAGAGAAATGGCACAAATGATCAATCAGCAACCCATCTTGGTAAATGGCCAACTAGCTTTGAATCTACACCGGAACTTAGGTAGTGTTCATGAAAGTCACCTGTTGATGGGCAAAATATAGCTTACACTAGCAGGACTTCTCACATTGATTTGCTTATACTGCCCATTTCCTTTTGATGCCATTAAGATCCCTGGACCATGTATAATCTCAAGTTGCAGTTGAAGCTAAAACAGAACTTAGATTTAGGGTTTCCAGCCTTCAACACTCCAGAAGATAAAATCATGCAAGGAGCAAATCACACAGCAGGGACAACTACAAAACCAAGAAACCATATCAACACAAGATCAGATGGCACCTTGTCAATAGGAATCTTCATTGCAGCCAAAACGTTCTCATGAAATTCTGGCCAGAATTTTGCAAGCAATGCCTTCCAATTTGCATGTCCAGCTGAGACTTCATCAAGCTACATGCACCAAACATTTCTCACACCACAACACATCAGAGGATTTTCTGTATATCACTAACAACAATATTACAGCATAGTATTCTGATGATGCAGGAAACATCCAGAACAAGCTTCAACAATGAACAATGCAACTCCCTGTAAAAACCAGTTTCAACATGTATATGTGCCATGTTGATGAATCTGATCAAATGAATACTTGTGGTGCTTTTATTGACTATTATTGGATCAGCCTGCATATACACAATACCTAACATTCACCAAAGACTGGAACAGGTATGACACTACCTGATTCTCCATGTTGGCAGTGAAGTCATAATCTGAAAACTGGGGAAAGTAGTGTGATAGGAATGCAGAGACCTGTGAACATCCCATATTGCTATAAGTACTGTATCAGAAAGCAGAATGCAGAAACTATTTAACATCCCTATGCTAGAATTCCTCCAGACAGAACAAGAGGTTCAAGCATGTATTTACCATACGTCCACGAGTCTCAGGGAAAATTCGTCGTTTCTCTAGCCTCACATAATTCCGCAACTGAGATGTAAAAAGTAGTCACCACAGTTAGATTTGTAGCATACCAGAGAAACCCCAGCCATGCCCACAAGGTGGTCTTGGTATTCCATTTTGACTACTTACAACAGCACAGAAAAAGATAAGCCTGAATCTTGATATTAGATGTCTAGGGAAGGATAATTGGAACAACTGGTGTCAAACAGAACCTGCAAAGTGCGAAGTGTAGAGGCATATGTTGATGGGCGGCCTATTCCTAGCTCTTCCAACCTCTTGACCTACATAGTACAAACAGCTTAAACTCTCAGGTTTATGCAAAATGGCATAGAAGAGACCAACTGGAGAATCCACAATCAACTTACAGCAGAAAAGAATGTCCATTGTGCTTCCCACAAGATGGTTCAGGGATGAAGGTTGAATGCACTTACTATAGTTCCTTCAGAAAACCGAGGAGGTGGCTCTGTGAAGTGTTGAATTGCACAACTCTCAGATAATGTTACTAAATCCCCTACCTTCCCTTCCATAACACACCAAATGGATTGTCAAAACCACTGGTCTAGAGATTTCAATAACTATGTGAAGGCAAAGACATGACAAAAGACCTCTAACACAAAGAGGCAGAAGAAAAACCATTGCACAATTGACAGAGAAGAAATGTTCAGTGCATATAGTGTGGGGGGGGGCAGGCATGCATAATGAAACAGAAGAACTGCATAATGGCATGGCTTATGTCACCTCAATATTTTCCAAGGCTCCTCCCTCTTCTTCTTTCTCCTGTTCTTGAGGATCACCTAACTTCACACCCAATGCTGCCATGTCCTGCACAGTGTCTCACAAGAGTCCCGAAAACTCTCCATCAAACAATCCATAGTCCCTCAAGAGTTGTTTAGCCAAAATGAAAGAGTCAATAAATGACAAATAAGAATAGAAGACCTTAAGATATATCTCCATAAGTACCAAAAACTACTCCTGCTTAGAACGTCAACCTGGATAGAATTGAGAAATGACATGAAAAGGTTTACAGAGATGTCAACAATGATAACATATCAGCAAATGGGAAAAAGAGGAAACCCTAAACCCTTAGGTAGAGAGAGGAAGAAAAATACAATACAAGGAGCAGTGTGAACAACGGCAGCAGTCACATGCACAGACCTTCAATAGCAGCATGCATGGTACTGAGCACCTACCATAACATGCCCGCTGACTTCAACACATCCTGGCAGTGGCTGGAGGTCAATGACAGACATTATCTAACATACTGAGTTCTTATCACAAATTGGTAGGTAAGGCCTGTGAACAGGGGTGCTGCCAGAATAAGGTGCAGTCAAGGGCCATGCCAAATTCTAGTAATGCCCCCATCTGAGGTCCAAGGGCCTTACTGTGTGTAAGGACCTGCCATGCACATGAAGAAAAACAGTGGGCCCTTACAAAAGTGTAAGAGCCTGCCCAGAAACATAAGATGACCTCCTGTGTCAGGAGGGCATCTCAAAATTTAAGGAGCCCTCCCCATACACTGAAAAATCTCTGACAGATCATTATGGCCAGTAGTAATGGCTGGATTCAGGGTAGATTCAACCATGATGCTGAGCATCTTGACAAGTCTTAAAGAGGAGATGACCAAGGAAACCAAGAAGAAAGAGGGCCACAAATAGAAAGAAAAAGAAAAGAGCACAAGAAAAACCCAAACAAGGAAAGAAGGAGATATGAGAAACAAGATGAAAATTCCAAGAGCATTATGTTTTGAGGACAAAGTGAGCTTTAAAAGCCACCAACTCAGGATTAAGAAACCCTTGAAATAATCTAAAAATTTGCATGAAAAGCCTGTAGATGTACCATTAAGCTCCCAGAATGATTGAAATTATGGCAGAGCTAAGAGAATCTTGGTCTTGAAAAGTGAAGTCAGAAAATCAGAGATATCAGGAACTAACAGATGGTCTACAAACCTTCTTACTTATATATTTATGAGAAAAAATGAACAAGAATGACATGGAATGAGACAATCCAGAAAATCAAACTCAGATGTGATGAGGTAGAAATTATGTGAAAAGACAGCATCATTTGTACCCATTGGGAAAGGGAAGAACTAGAACAAAGAAAAAAAACAAGCAGCAAACAATATGAACAAACTAAAGATGTTTGAAACAAAGCAGGCAACTCCTGATTTGACAAAAAACCTGAACCCATTTTTTATTCTCTGTTCCTACCTTCCACTCTATTCTAGCCAAATGACTTTCAGTAGAAACAGAGAAAATGCCAAGAGCTACCTCAAGAACAGCAAGGTAGCCTGGGAATGAAACAGAAGAGCCATTGGACCGCAGCTGTACATTGTCAGTGTCATCCACAATATCAATAGCAACCTGGCACCCCCACATTCACATCATTAGTCACTCCAACCAATTTCATGATAACTATGAGCAGTCAATAATGCAAGACCAGAGTTTGTCTTCTGCATTACTCATGGATGCAGACAAACCTGAATAGTGACATCATCAATCCTCTCTTTTCAACACAAATTGCAATATTTTTATGAACAAGTGGAGAACAAACCTGGCTGAGAATGGCCTGTTCAAGTTGACAAGCCATGGTGCGTGCCCAAATTAGAGTATAAAGCTTTAATGCATCCTCTTCCAGAACAGCTGCCAGAGATGCTGCATTCACCAGACCTCTCCTTTACTTTCTGCCCCTCACATGGAATATCATATTTTCTGGTTGAGGGTACTAGGGACATGAAAGGTCACTACAAGCTCCTGTGCATCCTCAACACAGTTAATTGTACAAGAGCAATTAGTGCAGAAAAAACTTCAACAATATATATGAAGGAACGGGAAAGGGGAGGATGACCAAGGGAAATGATTACAAGGCAGGCAGTGGATGTCAGTAGGACGGATAGCCTCGTGAGCTTCTTGTGCATTCTTCACTCTGGATGTGAATTGACGCTTTTGGCTGGGAACATATTCCTCACCATACCTGCATGCAAATAAAAGATCTGAAGCACCTTCAATGATACCAGGACACCTAATAAATCAACTAGACAGGGCACTCCCATGGTCTATGACACATCTGGATTGATTGACAATGCACAAGGCAGCAGAGTCTGGCAGGACTTCCGCAGCTACACAACTCCCGCTAATAAAAAGCAAAGTCAACCATACAGAGATGTATAAATCCACCCAGTAATGAAGCCACTTTCTAGCACTCAAATAAAACAGGGCTCCATCAAGTCAACCATTAACTGTAAAGATGGATGGAACCATGTTACCAGCCACTAGAAACAATCTGAGACTACCTTAGCGATAGAATTGAGGATATCAAGCACATAACTGTACTTCACAAATGAACCCACCTTGCAGCAGCCAACTGTCTGATGCTTTCTACTGCCTCATTGGATATCTGGTAGCACATGCAATGACAACCAAGTACTTCATCAACCCCACACGTTTCTAGAGAAGTGGAAGATCAAAGTCACCCAAGGCAATAGAATCACCTTTCTAAATCTTCTGCTAAGACTTGGGATCCATAAACATGGTCTTTTTACATGTAGAAACAACATCCTGCCCAAGCTGAGACAAAGTTTCAGACAGAGCATGCACAAGGAATTACACAGTACCAGACCAGAGTCTGTGCTTTTTAAAGATCAAAAGCATGTTGATTGTTCATGGCCACTATGGTGGGCAGATCCTAATCAGATTGTCACAATCCTAAGCCATCTGTCAGCTGTGTTTTATGAAGCAGATGAATACTGTAAACATGGGGAACTGAAGATCCATATTGAGGAACTGAAGATCCAAGTTCTCAATGCTAAGTATCACCCTGCTTTTTGTTCACTAGAACTTTAGAGAGACAAGTATCTTAATATTCATTGTTTTCCCTCTGTGCTGTGAAAGTCCAAGTAGCACCAACCTGGACACCATCAGTGCGCATATATGTGATGAGGCCCATCTGCTCCTCATTGTCAAGCTTTACTCCCTCATACAGCTGTTGAGCAATCTGTACCCACCTTGCATTTCATTCAAACCTGTGCATCCTAGAGTAGTTAAGAAGACTAGAAGTGTTTTGTTAGAAAGTTGGTCTGTCAACTGATCCTCTACCACCGCTGTGACTTCCAGAAAATGCTATCTTCTGAGCAAGGCAGAGTTGGTTGGATAGCTCTAGAGGAAAGATGTGTAACAAATGTGGAGACTGACGTGAACTAATGGAGATAGTCTCTTTGCAAAAAGGAATAAACAGACAGTTTGTATGGTCTTGTCTAGAACAGTAATCCTCACAAGGTACCTTAGTTTGTAGTGTCCCTAAGCTTGTCTTCTGTCTTGCAAATGTACAGTTTAGACTGTGACATATGGAGCATCACAACAAGAAGACAAGAGCTTTACCATGCAAAAGGAATACCTAGAAAGCCAACTCTGAGGTCAACACAATTATCCGACTCCATGTCAAACCCAACACTTTTAAAACGTTGATGGAAAGAACTTACAGCCATAGTTCGACTGGCCCCAAATGCAAGCTTAGTGGAGGCATCCTGTTGCAGAGTTGAGGTTATGTAAGGGGCTGGAGGAGTTCGGCGGAGCAGGCTTTTTTTCACACTGCCCACACGCAATTTGGCTTCTCCCACTGACTTAGATGCTGCCTCTGCTTCAATTGAATTTCCAAGGGAAAATTGACCCAGCTTCTCTCCTAAATAATGTGTCAGTCTTGCCCTAAACCCTCCCCTGCTCACAGAATTGCTAGCATCTTTTGTCAACTGTGCCTCTACAGTCCAATACTCTTGAGGATGAAAAGCTTCAATTGCAAGTTCCCGCTCACAAACAAGACGAAGAGCAGCTGATTGCACCCGTCCAGCAGACTTGCTGCCTGGCAACTTGCGCCACAGCACTGGAGAGAGGTCAAATCCAATCAAATAGTCTAGTGCCCGCCGTGCCAGATAGGCATTCACCAATGTTCCACTGATTTCTCGGGGGGCTTCCATGGCACGCAATACTGCTGCCTTGGTGATTTCATTGAAAACCACTCTTTTCACCTTCATTCCTTTCTTCAGGGCCCCTTCCATAGTCAACATCTCCAGAACATGCCATGCAATTGCCTCTCCTTCTCTGTCTGGATCAGATGCTAGAACTAGCATCTCTGCCCTGACACCCTCACATTCCATCAGATTATGGCTTGTCTTACTTCATCACAGAACTAAGAGATACAGACATGCAAAGAAGCAACAATCATTGTGAAATATGCCAGGAAGAAAAGTGTAGAGTGACTTGGAAATTGAGAAAAAGTGAAATCTACAGAGCTCAATCCTTCTTTGATTCAGCAGACAGTTCCAATGAGACTGAACAAGGACTAGACAGCTTTCAAGGGCTGGGTTTTCTGACATGAAAAGCACAGTGAACCCAAAGCACATACCCTTTCACAGCAGCCTTTATGGAATTAATGTGAGGGCGAGCGGTGGCAGGCACCTCCCATAGCATGGTATAGTCATCATCAGGTCGAACTGAGCCTGCTCGTGCTGCCAGGTCCCGCACATGGCCATAGCTTGCAACTACCGTATAACCAGACCCAAGATACTTCTCAATAGTTTTTGCCTTGGCTGGTGATTCCACCACCACTACTGCCTGCTTCGTTCTGCTGCCATCCTTGCCTGCTCCTTGCGGCGCTGGAGGCCTCCTCTTCTTCCAATCTTTCCTCGGCCCTCTTTGATTTTGGTCCACCAGCACAACATTTGCACTAAACTGCCTGAAAGTACCTAATCCCTGCCAAAACCCCCCAAAAAAAAACCCTAACCCCATCAGGACTTGCCTGCCAACGCATTCATCTTGAAAAGATAAGATGTGACTGCAAGCACTTCAAGGTCAGAATTGGAAGATAAAGTAGCTTGAAATTGTGAAGATTTCTGCTGCTTAAGCAAAGAGTAAGACATACCCACAACTCCTAGGGCACAAGAAGACTGTAATGATCAAGAAGACAATGCCCATAAGTACTCAAAATGCAAAACCCTAGTTAAACCCTGACAACTCTCCAGGGCATTAGAGCCACAAAATTTGAACACCACTCGCAGCGCACACAGAGAGAGCGCGCGCCCACACACACCCACCTCCAAAAGGAAGGCTTCGACGAAGCCACCACCTTCCAAAGGAGAACATCTTTCGACACCGTTAGACCCCCAGTTCCACCTCAAGAACCCTCTTCTGCGGGCCGTGCGCGCATGATGAAAACCAATACTACCAACATAACATTTGCTACCACCGCCAGTCGAAGATCTCCCTGTACTACTACTACTACTACTATTCCGCATCAATGCTGCCGATTTACAGACAGTACTAAACTGCACCGAAATACTCTCAGCTGTGATGTTTTTCGCAGGAGCCAAACTCCAGCTCCCAATGAAAAACCGCATGCAACCCATTTCTCTACCCTGAAGAACAGAGCCCTTGGCCATTGATACACCGTCACCAAAACCAACACCAACACCAGCGGTTTCACGCACTTGTGCAATGAAATCCCAAATTCGCAAAGAGGAGAGGGAAGAAGAAAGATTGTGATGGAATGCAGCAGCAGGAGCAACAAGAGGAGGATGAGGAAGAGGAGAAGGAAATGTATGATTAGGGTAAGCAGAAGTGAGAAGAGAATTTGTAGTTGGAAACAAGTGCTGCTGCAATGGAGGAAGTGAGCAAAAGCAAGCGAACAACATCTGACGATGATGTCTTCTTCTTGTGAGAAATGGCCAAGCACTAGTAGTAGTAGCCAACGGAAGACGAAGATGACTGATCATACTACGACGACACAAGAGTAATGTCGGCTGCATTCGTGGTTACGAGTGTGTGTCATTGTGCGACGAGTGTCTGTGTTGGGGTTTAGGGCTGCGACTCAGTAGTGACGAAGAAGAAGAAGAAGAAGCTTTGCTTGTTTGTTGTCGTTTCAGGTTCTGAGAGCACTAAAACTCAGCAGCACAAGCAATTGTCCCCTAAAGGTTGTTAGATGGTGTAAAAATCGACGATTTTTTTTTTAAAAAATTTTTAAATGATGTAGGGCATTTCAGAAAACAAAATGCCTGAAGGAAGGTCGAGGCCAGTTTTTTTTTTTTTTTTTAATTTTTATTTTGTTTATTTTTATTAATAATTAATTATTTAATTAAAAATAATATTGTTAATAAATTTATTTTTTAATATTTTATTTTTATTTTTATTTTTTATTTCTATGTGGCCAAATTTTTGTCACTTGACAACAACAAAAATTGGATTTTTTTTACTGTAAATTCAACCAAAAGAATGCAGAAATGAAGTTTTGTAACTTGACAACAACAAAAATTGGAATTTGTTTTTTACTGTAAATTCAACCAAAAAATACAAAAACGAAATTTTGTCACTGGACAACAACAAAAATTGGAATTTGTTTTTTACTGTAAATTCAACCAAAAAAATACAAAAACGAAAATTTGTCACTGGACAACAACAAAATTTGGAATTTTTTTTTACTGTAAATTCAACCCAAAAAATGATAAAATTAAATTTTGTCACTTGACAACAACAAAAATTGGAAGTTTTAAAACTGTAAATTCAACCCAAAAAATGCAAAAATTGGAAAAAATTTAACTATAAATTCAATGAAAAAAAATGCAAAACTGAATTGGAAAAATCACCAAACTTTCGAAACCATCAAACTGAAAAAGAGAAATACTGAGGCAGTCATTTGGTTTCTTTTCAAAGTGCCTCACAAATTCTTACACTCCATACGCATTCCTCCAAATACACTATGAATGAATCTTGTCCAAGGTTTTTACTTTTTACTCAGCCAGGAAATAGTTCTCCATTGGGTTCCAATTCCCCAGTCCATCATGGTGCTTAGGAACCTGAGTTATAGATTGTTCACAAATGTCGATAACACCATTCATAACAGTAGTGACAATTATCATGGTTCACATCTATGCAAATAGAATCTATAGTTCACATCTACATGGCATGTTTATTTATTTGGTTTTCAACAATGTTAAGATTGTGATAAGTTATTTCAAAATCTTCCAAAAGTAAAGATTTAAGGTCCTATTGACATCAATAAGTTATCAAGCTCAAAACCAAGGTAACAACTATCCACAATCTTGAAACTATCTATGATAGCATTCTGCCCACTATTCTCTTTCTAAAAAAATCTCACAAAGCTTTGGCTAGCACTCATCACAAAGAAAATTTACAAAGCTCCAACATTACAATTGTGCACCATGTGCAATAGCGCACCACACCTACCACACGCCACAAGCTCTACACATCTCACACCATGAAGTTCTGAAAAAAAATCACAAAATGAGCACACATATGTTGCATCTGCACGAAATGTGTCCATGTCTGAAGGTGGAGGTGAAGGTAGAAGTGGAAGGTCATCAAGAGTTGGAAATCAAACACCTCAACAGAGGCACGAAAATTGGGAGCAACATGAAGTTCTTACATTCATCAAATGCAAGCATCATGAGCATGCAGCCCAGAAAGAGATGGTTGATCCTAGAGCGCACATGGTGCTTATAGTGTAATGATGGAACAACACCGTGAAGGAATTGTAGAAGGTCATTCATGCCAAGATGCCAAGAAACAAGAAAATGTGCAAAAA
>Ga0209611_10003163_pt1 | contig 28774 bp, 20 predicted proteins | sample S1TSphgellanicum_3_FD_187693 | JGI IMG/M metagenome (GOLD analysis project Ga0209611, IMG submission 187693) | Host-associated microbial communities from peat moss isolated from Minnesota, USA - S1T2_Fc - Sphagnum magellanicum MG (SPAdes) (version 2) | ecosystem: Host-associated > Plants > Peat...
TCTGGCACGTTTCATATTGGCAGGTAAGAGTAGGTGGTTCTCTCTTAGCTTCTGCCAACAGGGGGACTGTCTTCAATCAGACACTCCCTTTTTCTTTTTCATCTTCCCCATTTAGTCTAAACTCCAGATATCAAGCGCGTTGGGCTGGGACTGTTCCCAACGATAAAACGCCGTAGAGGGAATCCTGTAGTGATTTCATCCACTACTAATAGTACCTCAAAGGAAGTTTTGGTAGTGTTAAAACGCGCCAGAAGCCTACACTGTCCCGAAGGGCAGTGTAGGTAGTTCACGAATCCAGTTTGTGTTAGGCTCACAGCCCTGATAATTAGAGGCTTATTTGATGTCAAATAGATGTATACTATTCCTTTATCCCTGATCTTCGCTTTGCGTAGCCTGCTTTTCCCTAGGAGTATGAGACACGTAGATCCTCCACAACTCAGGGGCAGGGAGACGAAAAGAACAATCTAGTCTAAAATAAGTTTTTGGTAACTCTGTCAAGTTAAATTAAACCTAACTAGCCCCTGGCAACACAATTAAGCTAATTTAAATTTGAATCCTTAACTTTTAGTTAAAGACTGGGTACTAGAATTTAATATCGAAGATTATCCTCTCTTACAACAACCGTAATAATTTATGCAAACTAATAAGATTAATCAATACCTTCGATAATTATAAATTTCTCTGGAAACACTGAGCATAAATATTATAATATGTTCAAGGATTATAAAGATGCTGGCTATGCATAGCATTCCAAGTGCTAATTATCAAAACCTGCGATTAGAATCGACTTTGCAGGAACTATCATTGTGGTCGGTTAATATCGAGCTAGATTGTCGAGGTCATGAATTGGCTAAACTCTTTGAGCAAGAGCCTTTACTACCAGGAATTATTCTGACACATCATCAGCAGTATGTAGGAATGATCTCACGACGGGTATTTTTTGAGCAAATGAGTCATCCCTATGGTTTAGGACTATTTTCCGGGCGACCTATTAAAATATTCTACAACTTTATCAAGCCAGAGGTATTTATGCTTTCTGAAGACACCCTCATTGTCAAAGCTACTCAGGAAGCATTGCAGCGATCGCCCCAACTAGTCTACGAGCCGATTTTAGTGAAAACTGCGTCACTGAAAAATGCACTAGTCGATTTCCATCAGCTACTTTTAGCCTACTCCCAAATTCATTTTTTAACACTTGTTCAGCTACAGAATCAGCAAGAAAAAACCAGAATCGCTAGAGCAGGATTTCGTGATCTTCAGCACAACTATACTCGATTACTCCAGAATGAAAAAATGGCAGCATTGGGACAACTAGTAGCTGGGATCGCCCACGAAATTAACAACCCTATTAGTTTTATCTATGGCAACCTTCCCTACGCTAACGAATATGTTAAAAACTTACTTTATTTACTCGAATGCTATCGAAATGATGATCCTAATTCTGCCTTAGCACTACAAGAAGTTGACCTTGATTTTATCAAAGAGGACCTGCCAAAATTGCTGGCTTCAATGATGGCTGGTGCTAACCGTATCCAGGAGATTGTCGTATCCTTACGCAACTTTTCCCGTCTGGATGAAGCTGAATTTAAAGAAGTTAATATACATGAAGGTATTGATAACACATTGATAATGCTCCAAAATAGCCTTAAGGCTAAAATTGATCGTCCAGAAATCAAGATTATTAAAGAATACGGGGACCTACCAATAATAGGATGCTATGCTGGGCAACTTAATCAAGTGTTTATGAACATTATCGCAAATGCTATTGATGCCCTCTCTGAAAGTTATGATTTATCAGTTATTAATGGCAAATCAGGTCAGCCAGCAGGAAAACCTCTGACTATTAGGATTGTCACCGAAGTCAACGAGGGGCGAAACGTAGTTATTCGGATTATAGATAATGGTCCAGGAATCCCAGAAAGTATCCAAAAGCGTCTATTTGATCCTTTCTTTACCACAAAAGAAGTTGGTAAAGGAACGGGACTAGGATTATCTATCAGCCATCAAATTATAGTAGAGAAACATAATGGTCAATTGTCTTGTGTATCTAGCGTTGGTGAGGGATCTGAGTTCATTATTAAAATTCCTATTGCACTTGATAATTCCAAGTCAAACATCCAATAACCTAAATTGTATCAGTAATAATTATTCTCGGTAAATCCTTGGGTGATCCTGTATCGCTCATGGGGAGGCAGCATAGATGCCTTGCCGTTTTTAAACTCTAAATACTACCCTATTAGGAATATGCACTAACTCCTTAGAATTGCCGTCAGCAACCCAGCCCTGAAAGGGCTAAGCTTGTAAGAGAAATCAAGCAAGCTGTGTTGACTAGACCACCTAGCAATAGGTAAACGTTATTTGAGTCACGACACCCTGGGATGCCAAGCTATCCCAGGCTCTGTCGCTAGTGGGTTAAACAGTCTTAAGGCCCCTGAGACAGTGCTGCTAGTAAAACACAAGCTCTTATAACCGGTCGCAGCTAACATTACCCCAAAAGGGAGGCTCTGAGGAGCAAAACCATTATGCGTACAGGGTTGTAAGATTTGGAATCCTAACTGTCCCATTGTAAAGTGCAATTACATTGGTACACCAAACCGAACAACCCCAAAGCGGTAATGGTAAACGAAAAAGATTCACTGCGACTAAAGTCGCCGCGTCGTTTTCCTCTCACCGGCTTTAGCCACGCTCGTTTCCCACTTACCGAGTTTCCTTATGAGTGAAACCACAGAGACAATTTTCAGCAAAATCATTAAGCGGGAAATCACCGCTGATATCGTTTATGAGGATGATTTAGCCCTGGCATTTAGAGATATTAACCCCCAAGCACCAGTTCATATCCTTGTGATTCCCAAAAAAAACATCCCCCAAATAGCCGCAGCTGAACCTCAGGATCATGCTCTATTAGGACATCTTCTATTAACAGCTAAACGTGTTGCTGAGCAAGCTGGGTTAAAAAACGGCTATCGTCTTGTGATTAACGATGGAGTTGATGGTGGACAAACGGTCTATCACCTACATTTGCATATTTTAGGGGGACGGCAGATGGACTGGCCCCCTGGTTGAGTCATCTGACTTTTCCCGTTAAGTCTGGAAAATCTGATGGATAAAGTCTTAGGAGTGACAAATAATGCTGGAGTGGTGGGAGAAAAACCATTGTCGTGAAAAGATAAGGCAGGAGAATTTTAGATTAGGGAGAGAACAATTTTAGATTTTGAGTCTGTTAATTTTGTGCGTTTTGGGGATAATTCCCCACAGACTTATTGATGTTACTGTTATTTAGGGAAAAGCCTGTGCTCCATAGGCTTTTTCCTAAAAATAGGCCACACCAGGTGTGGAGTGCATTTAGGTACGGACTTCGCTAATCCTAAATGCTGATGCGAACACTAAGTGTTTAGAATATAATTTCGGCATATACTGGAATCGGTTACAATTTGAACCTATGGTAGTTAGGAGTTCCCGATCTTGCCAATTATAGCGACACTTACGGCATTTGGGAGCAGTCTCCTATTTTCATAAGAAACCTCGGTAAGTGGGAAACTCAGTTCTTTAGAACTGAGAGGGAAGCGACTCGGTGACTAAAGTCACCGTCGTAATTTGACAATCTGGCTTTAATTGAACTAATATGTTGCTATCTAAATGGCAACTCCCCAGATATCTGGAAAACATTTAGATATTAAGTACCCAGAAATCTTCGCAAACTTTTGCGCCGAGACAGCTTTTCCTCTCAGGTTGATCTCAAACAACAAATATTGAGTTTTATTGAATACTTTAATCAAAAGTTGGCTCATCCTTTCCAATGGACTTTTAAGGGTAAGCTTTTGGCTATATAACCCCACCTAAACTTAAGCCGTACTGTACTAGTTAATAACCCCTTTTCAGGTAGAAATGTAAAGCTTTAGAAATTAAGGAATAGAAAGGTACTCCATAATGGTGTAGAAATGTATAGAATCTTGTAAAGAAATAAAATATAGTCGTTTTAAATGCAAACCTTTCTAACCAATTCCTCAATGCAGCTGTCTCTTCCACCAAATCAATGCCAGCCTTTGAAGATTCTCGCCTTGGGAGATAGTTTAGTATATGGATTTGGCGATCCGGAGAAAGGAGGCTGGGTTGAACAACTACGGCGGTGGTGGATGCTCCCCGATCACCCTGGGCATGTACTTTATAATCTAGGTGTAAGGGGCGATCGCACCCAGCAAGTAGCACAAAGGTTAGAAGTGGAATTTCGCCACCGGGGAGAACTGCGAAATCGCTTCCCAAACTTGATTATTTTGTCAGTGGGTGTCAATGATTGTGCTCGATTAGCTCGTCCCAATGGTCGCAATTATACAGAATTTGCCGTATTTGAATCAGAAATCGCCTCCTTGTTAGAACGGGCACAGCAACTTTGTCCTGTACTATTTGTAGGTATGGTGCCAGTGGATGAAACTAAAATGCCATTCCTCGACTGCTTGTACTATAATCACGCTGATCAGTACCGCTACAAAGAAGCTACTCGATTGGCTTGTAATCAGAGGCAAATTCCCTACCTAGATATTTTTGCCCAATGGATAGAACGCGGCGATCTTTGGCAACGCAAACGCTTGAGTGAAGATGGACTTCACCCTAATACATTAGGTTATCAAGCTTTATTAGAAGACGTGATTAATTGGCCTGCATTGGCAGATTACAATTTTAAGTCTGACTATCAGACATAGAGAGCAGGGAGTAGGGGAGAGATTGATCTGTTCCCCCCCAATCCAAAATCCCCTCAACCCTTCACCCCACTCCCTGTATCCGTTGGCACGATATACCGTTGTAAAACTATAAACAATATCAACACTGGCGCAATAGAAATAATTGATCCTGCTGCTACTAACCGCCAATCTAGAGAAAATGTCCCCGCTAACTTTGCTACTCCCAAAGGCAAAGTATATAAACTTTCATCCTGAATTACTATTAAGGGCCAAAGAAAATCACTCCAAGTCCCAATAAATTCAAAAATCGCTAAGGTAACTAATGCTGGACGAATCGCTGGCAACATCATATACCACCAAATACCTAGCTCTGAACTGCCATCTAGCCGTGCTGCTTCTTCAATTTCTTTGGGGACGCTTATCAGAGCTTGCCGCAGGAGAAAAATCCCAAAAGCGGAGGCTAAACTGGGGAAAATTATCCCCAAATAACTATTTCTCAATCCTAACTGGACTGTCAAAATATACAGGGGAATCATCACGATCTGGAAGGGGATCATAATTGTCGAGATAATGGCGATAAATATCCAGTCTCGTCCCCGAAAAGATAATCTGGCTAGGGGGTAGGCAGCTAAGGCACAAAATAGTAAATTTAAGCCTACAGTTACCGTTGCGACTAGGGTACTATTAAAGATATACTGCCCAAAGGGTAGGGTTAGCCAAACTTTAGCGAAGTTACCCAAGGTGGGTTGACTAGGCAAGATTTGGGGTGGGGACTGCATAATATTTTCCGTGGGGGATTTTAAAGCTGTGCTAATTAACCACAGTAGGGGAAATAACATGGCTAAGGCAATTGCTATTAACAATCCATACATCCACAATTTTTGCCAGGGTTTATTTGTAACTTTGATGTTCATCTCAAACCCCCGCTAAACCAACACTAAGCTGAGTACAGCTATGGTGGTGTCCGGAATGGGGGGTATCTCTTAAGGATTTTTTCCCTTGAGGTAAAACGGCCATAGGGGTAGCCGAACAATTAACAAATACCTTAGTGGGCATCAGCATAACCATCCTTTCTGTAAATGAGAGTATTGATTTGTTCTCCCCAATCCAAAATCTAAAATTAGCACAGTCCCCATCATACTCAAAGAGTTAATGATAGGTGGTTGACAAATACGGTCTTGGGAGTTACAAGGCGAGAATGCTGCTTATATTCCCAGTCGGAAATTTAGGGCCAATACCCGTGAATGAATTTGGCTTCTATCTCTCAAATCCTCTTGGTGGGCTAATTCTGGGCTTTTTTCCGAATGCTAGATGTTGGCTCCCACCACGGTTTCTGCATCACTATAGAGCGATGCAGAAACTGCGGCTACGCCAACGCATTGGGCGGTAAGTACTTGAGCAGAATTAATTACATAAACTCTGGGCTGGAATCCTTTATCTAGTCTAGATAAGACTAGATATTAGTTTGTAAATATTTCTGTTCGGTTACTTATTTTGGAAAATGGGTTGTTTGGGGCAATAATTGTCGTTTGGATCTAAAGCTTGTATCCCTTGTACAGTCAGGGTTTCTATAGCATCGGTCGAGTAAAAGTAGTTGGCAAAAGATATAATTTATGTGATGGACAAATTAGTGCAAAATAGAGTACAAGTCGCGACAGCACTATCAAAATCTGGCGATTACGGTGTTAGTAGCTAGATAATCGGCTCGACTGTACTTAATTGTTGTCAGAAGTCTCCCTCATGCTGCGGTAGCTCTGCATATATAGCAATCCTATTTGATTTTTGAAAGAAACTCGGTACACTTATACTCCTCTTTCCTGTTCCCTAGACTTCTGGTGCCTTTCTTCCTGTGAAGAACCTAATAACAAAAATTCAATTAAGCTATGCTCAACCAATTTCCCCCCAAAAACTTGCTGATTTTGCCACAACGACTCACCCCCTATTTATTTTTGTTACCTGCTCTAGTTATCTTAGGATTAACAGTATTTTGGCCGGCGCTGCAAGCATTTTATCTGAGTTTTACCAGCTACCAGGATATCGGTACCTCTCCCCAATGGGTAGGTTTTGCTAACTTTCTCCGCTTAGGGAAAGATCCAGTTTTTTGGCAGACTTTAACCAATACTTTTCTCTATCTTGTATGTGTAGTGCCAATTTTAGTCATGGCTCCCTTGGTATTGGCTATTTTGGTCAATCAAAAACTTCGGGGGATGAATTGGTTTAGAACTGCATACTATACCCCAGTAGTAATTTCCATGGTAGTTGCAGGAATAGCCTGGAAGTGGTTGTATGCGGAAAACGGTTTACTGAATCAAATTCTGGAAACTTTGGGGATTTTTCCTGATGGAATTCCTTGGCTCACCAGTCCAGTGAAAATTTTGGGCATTGTACCAATTTCCCTAGCCAGTGTGATGGCTGTAACTGTGTGGAAAGGGTTAGGCTACTATATGGTAATTTATTTAGCGGGGTTACAATCTATCCCAGTTGATATCTACGAAGCGGCAGCAATTGACGGTTCCGACGGAATTGGTAAACATTTAGATATTACTATCCCCTTAATGCGTCCATATTTAGCTTTAGTTGCGGTGATTTCGGCTATTGCTGCCACTAAAGTTTTTGATGAGGTTTACATTATGACCCAAGGGGGCCCCCTCAATAGCTCAAAGACAATTGTCTACTATTTGTATGAGCAAGCAATTAGTAATTTGGACCTTAGCTATGCTTGTACAATTGGATTGGTGTTATTTTTAATAATCTTGGGCTTATCGATTTTGCGCTTGGCAATTAATCAGCAAGATGGTAATAATCTGAGTGTTTAAGATAGGACTTATATTTCATTTTTGCTGCTGAAAAAGTCAAATTCTCGTTAAAATTAGTGGTCCAAATCAAAAGTTCTCCACCTAATAAACATAGGGGTCCTTCGGTTGGGGGATTTCTGTTAAGGAAGTGGCAGCGATGGTGAGTTGACGCTTACCTGACAGAGTTTCTGTTACCATTTTTCCGTCTACTTCTAGCCACATATCCGATGGGTATTTATCCCCTGTCCCTTGTAGTTTCACGGGCAGGCCAACTGGGTAGGCATCAGCGGCACAGCAAGTAATGACAAATCTAGCTAAGAAGAGATATTCTTTCCCTAGTTCTGGTGGATGGATGACGAATCCCTGTACCTTCACTTTTTGTCCTGCATACCTGTCTGGTTCAGGATAGATATTGAGGGTGCGTACCCAGTCTGCAAGGGTTCGCTGCTCCGGGTTACTGTTAGGACGAAATTCTTGGGGTTGAGCCCGTGTGGCTCCGACTAAGTCAGTTACACCCCGATTTAATGCTGTTTGACTGGCAAAGACGCGAGGTGTAATTATTAACCCTAAAATTGCTGCCGTCAGTAGTAGGGCACTACCCCAACCTGGTGGAAATAAAGTTAAGTGTTGGCTACTACTAAGTACATCATAATTACGTCGCCTGGATAACAGTTGTTTGGTCTTAAACAAAGCAACGAGAAGCAGGCCAATACTGCCGGAAATTGCTAACCAAAAGTAATCAGGATGAATCAATAAGTTGAGCTTACCTGTAAACCAGAATTTGAGGATTAAAACTCCCCAAGCCGTAATTGCTAATACATCCAGCCAAGGCAGCAGGAGGTTGATTTGAGATTTAGGTTTTGGGATTGAAGTCATTAATTAAAATATATGTAAGTTCAAAAATAATGTGAGTACAAATGTCAATTGTCCTGCTAAAACAAATAGATAAATTAAAGCTCTAGGTTTGAAAATTGATAACATCAAGCCTACACCTTTAATATCGATCATGGGACCGAATACCAGAAATGCCAAGATGGAACCACTAGTAAAGCTAGAGGCAAAGGAGAGAGCGAAAAATGAATCAACTGTGGAACAAATAGAAACTGCCCCTGCTAAGAGCAACATGGCAGAAACTGAGCTAATTGGACCAGAACCCAGGCTGAGAATTGCCTCCCGAGGTGCTAAGACTTGAATCGTAGCAGCAACTATACTCCCCAGAACCATCACTCCACCCAATTCCCGCAATTCTTGGACAACGTTATCTAGTAGTAATCGCAGTTTTTCAGGGAGGGATTTCCGGTACATGGGGACTGAGTCCGGGGTAGAACTGTCAATCCGCGTCGATGTACCTGTTTTTCCTCCCAGAATATAAGTCCCTGACTGCAATAAACTCGGTGCATTTACCTGAGGGCGATGTCCTCGACGGTTAACAGTTTGATTGAACTTGAGATAACGAGCCATCGCTGGTTGTAAAATAGGAGTCAAATCCCGTTGAAAACTGAAAACAGTACCGACAATGGTGGCGATTAATAAAGAAAATCCCACGCGTAACACAACTATTTCTGGCTGATCCCGAAATGCTGTCCAAGTTGACCAAATCACAATTGGGTTGATTGTCGGTGCTGCTAGTAAAAAACCGATAGCTACTGGTGCGGGCACTCCCTGCATTAACAATCTTCGTGCTACTGGAACGTTACCGCACTCACACACCGGAAATAAAAAGCCAATCATGCTGCCGCATAAGGCCCCTAGTAAAGGATTTTTAGGAATTTTCTCTACCAATTTCCCCTCGTCGATAAAGAATAGCAGCACACTGGAAAATAAAACCCCAAGCAGTAAAAAGGGCATTGCCTCCACTAGCAAACTTAAAAATAAGGTAAAACCATTGTTGAGTTGATTCATGGGGGGAGCAGTCAAAAGTAGTTTTGGATGTGAGGTCTGTTTCTAGTCATTCCTTCAAAGGGGGTTACAAAACAGGCTAAAAAGGAAAATTCAACAATACCATTTCCAAGATGATAGTCTAACTACCAAAATAGTTCCGATAGTAAAGCTAAAATAAATACGATGTATAATCTTGACAGAAGTCTCAAGTATCTCCCTTCTAAGTACTGTGATCTGGATATATAGTGCAACAAAAACCATTACCGCAAATCTCAGCACCATTTTTATCTTGTGGGAGCAATGGTGATCTCACTTTAGAATCAATCTGTAGTTCCCCCATCGAAATAACCTACTGTGTCAATTTTAGATTTTGGATTTCGTTGAGGGATTGTTCTGTTGTCTCCTGTACTTGGTGTCCCCTCTCCCTTATCATTGCAAGCTCTATGCTCTTTTTCCTTCCTAATCTAAAATCCAAAATCTAAAATCTAAAATTGATTAATCGGGCATCATGTATCCAATCCAATAGTTTAAGTACACTTTCTCCCCAAGATTTAGTTGATTCAAAGATTTCTCTAAACTCTTCTTTTAAATTATGCATTCTTGCTAAAAATCATGCAGCCTTTTTGGGAACTGGATGCCACTACATCCAATCCCCAAGCATCCACAGGCAAATTAAATGCACCCCAGTTTCCTAATAACGCAAGTTGCTAGTTAGTGCCGCTGAATAGTATGAGCTTGATACGGAATGCCAAGTTTTGCGTATTGCTAGGCACAAAAATTTAATATTTTGTACTTAAAAAGAGGCACTTTTTTATAATTAGCAACTTGGGTTAATAGACTGATAGCGATCGCTTCTCCAATGGTAATTGCAAGCGTTCACCGGGGTTAGGTGTAATTAACTGGGTTGATAGGTTGTTATTCTCTAATAAAGACCGAAATTCCCCCAAACTCCCCTTATTCCGAATGATTTTTGTGAGCAACCCCTCAAAAGTCACGTCCCCTCCTGCGGCTGTGGGCAACATTAACTGAGGCTGCAACCACTTTGCCACCTCCAATGCACTATCCGCACCTTTAAGAATTGGTCCTAACAAAGGCAGTTCTATGCCAATCATCGGTGTAACTACCACATCAACTGGTGCAAACTGCTTGATTTGGGGGGAGTGGTACCCATGAGGCTCGTAATAGAGGGTTAAACCAGTCTCTATTTCCTTGAGGAGATAACCGTTTTCTACCAAAGTTGGGCCAATTGGTGAACCAGGTGTAGCATGGATTTCTACTGCCTGATTTAAAGTAAAAGTTTCACCATGGGCTAGGGTTGTGACTTGGGTGTAACCTAACTGCTGCACTACCTTAGTAGCATTAGGAGAAGCTACAACCTTCAATGTATGGTCAAGGTGCTGGAGTGTTGGTGGATGAGCATGGTCTTCCAACCCTTGAGACAGCAGAATCAAGTCAATGTTTTCTGGTATTGGCCCCTCTTGAAGTCGAGAACCTTTAAATAGCCAATCTGTATTACTGAAGGTTAACGAACCAACTAGCCAAGGATCAAGTAATATCCGTTGGCTTCCGATTTCGATGAGCCAACTGTTGTTATTTAACCAAGTTAAGTACATAGCTTTTAACATCTTGCGGAAGTCCCCACCCTCAGCGTAGCAGGGTGTGTATGAGGAGTTGCCAAAAGACCGTGTTGAGTTTATCATATTTTTGTTGCTGCACAATTTTTAGCTGTAATAGCATGGTAGCAACGAGAAAAATCAAATTTTGAGAACTCTGCCGGGGTTAGGAACTAGCCTCGTAGGCGCGGATGATTCTAGCTCTACTTCAGGCAAGTAAAGCCGGAAGCAACTAAGTCAAATGAAGCGTCAAAAATCCAACTGGGCTGGGGTAGTTCATTAAAGATGGGACAAGGAGAAGGGGACGAGTCCCTCTCCCCTTTGTTTTCGCGCCTAGATTATTATTCTTCTGGCAAATCTACCCAGATACTTCCTTCTTTAACTTCCAGGGGAAAGACTGGTAGTGTTTTTTCCTGAGAAATAAACGAGAGTAACTTACCGATACCGGGAGGAAAGGGACACCAGGTTTGTACCTCACCAGTGCGTAAGTCGAAAGCACTCTGATGGGTAGGACAAACAATCGCTCCTGTTTCGGTTATCTTCCCATCCTTTAGCGGTCGTTTTAAGTGTGGACAGATGTTATCTACAGCATATAACTGATTTTCATGGTTCAAAAGTAGGATATTCCGCTTACCCACTTTCACTACCTGTCGTGTACCTGAGGCAAGGGCATCAGCAGCAAGCACTTTGGTCCAGCTCATTAGGTTCTCCTTCCTAACTCTCTAATCAATAATTTAACAGCCTACAATTAGTTGACATAACTCCAGTTAATCAAATACAATCTTAGATTGTCTGTCTAATTCCTGCTCGGATCAGGTAGACACACTGCAAAAGCTGGAAAAATCTTTCACCAGCTACCTGTACGGCAACCTCAAGGACAATTCCATGACCTACGCAATTATTGAAACTGGTGGTAAACAACTAAAAGTTGAACCAGGCCGATTTTACGACATTGAACTGCTAACCGTTGAACCTGATGAAAAAGTTACAATAGAAGCAGTATTATTATTGCAACATAATAATGAAGTCACCATTGGACAGCCTTTAGTAGCAGGTGCAACTGTAGAAGGAACAGTACTGCGACACCTCAGAGGGAGGAAAGTCCTGGTGTACAAAATGAAGCCTAAAAAGAAGACTCGGAAAAAACGGGGACATCGCCAGGAGATCACCAGACTTTTAATTAACTCCATTAACCTCAATGGCGTAGTCTTAGGAACGGAAGTTAACTCAGTGGAAGCACTTGTTGCTAATGAGGAAATAGCTATAGTTGAAAGGGCTGTTACAGAAACGGCACCGGAACCAACTGCCGACAGTACCCCCATTGAAGAAACGGCACCGGAACCAACTGCCGACAGTACCCCCATTGAGGAAACTACCAACGATCAATCACCCTAGAAACTAGAATAGACAAAGGAGGAAATTATGGCTCATAAGAAAGGAACAGGTAGTACACGCAACGGTCGTGACTCTAATGCCCAACGTTTAGGTGTAAAACGCTATGGTGGACAATCTGTAATTGCAGGAAATATCCTTGTGCGTCAACGTGGCACCAAATTTCACCCTGGTAACAACGTTGGTATCGGCAGTGATGACACCCTGTACGCTTTGATTGATGGTCTTGTTACCTTTGAGAGAAAAGGCAAGACCCGGAAAAAAGTTAGTGTCTACCCACGCGCTGCTGCTGTTGCCGTTGCTGCTGAGGTCTAAAGTAGTATGGAGCAATCAGCTATAGCTGATTGTTTCATTTTAAGGTAATTTAAAATACTAAATAATTACAGTAAAATACAGAAAATCCCTTAAAATATTTAAACCAAGTAACAACAAATCTATCTTAATCTTCCCGCAGGAATTGTTGGGGACAGTATCTTAACGGTTTAGAACAAGGCTAAATCTGGGGAGACAAATTTTGACTCTCATAGCTTAGACTATAAAACTATCTAGATATTCTCAGACTAGGAATTATAGGAGAAATTATGTAAAGTGTTCTTAAACATTTGTAAACTATAAGCAGGTAAGTAGCCCTATGTCACATCTTATTAAGGAATTCTCATGAGACATCTTGCTATGGCTGAACGCCTATTTCTGATTGGTCACGTTGTGTCAATGGTATTTGGACTGGTAGGTATCTTGCTAGTTGTACCCAATGCCGAAGTAATATCGTTATCCGAGATTGGACAGTCCGTCATGGAGTGGAGCATGGCTGGAGGTGGTGTAGCCTATATGATTTTAGGCGCAGCAGGCATTTTCCTATATGCTACTCGGACCTTGGGATTAGTTAAGGCTTTGGGTTTCCTGTTACCTTCAGTATTTATCTCTTTGGGCAGTGAATTATTGGGAACTAGTACAGGTTTCCCCTTCGGTCACTACAGCTACTTGAGTGGCTTAGGGTATAAAATTGCTGGGTTAGTGCCCTTTACAATTCCCCTCTCGTGGTTCTACTTGGGATTTGTATCTTACCTACTAGCACGTACAGGCTTAGAAGTAGACAGAAAACCGCAATGGTGGCGGCACATAGGGGCAGTGGCGTTAGGTGCTTTACTGCTTACCTCCTGGGATTTTGTCCTCGACCCAGCCATGAGTCAAACCTCCCTCCCCTTTTGGTATTGGAAACAGCCAGGAGCCTTCTTTGGGATGCCCTACCAAAACTTTGCTGGGTGGATAGGTACTGGTTCCGTGTTTATGGCTGTAGCGGCGCTGCTATGGAAAAACTCACCTATTAAATTAGAGCGATCGCAACTGAGTATCCCCCTGGTAGTCTATTTGATTAACTTTGGGTTTGCCGCAGTTATGAGCTTAGCCGCTGGCTTTTCCATCCCTGTCTGTCTGGGTTTGGTGCTAGGTGTAGCTCCTGCCGTGGCATTGTGGTTGAAAACCTCAGCAACAACTACCCCAGTTGTCATTGAACCAACTACCAAGGAAGTTTCAGTAACTAGCATTAAAGTTGCTATCAAATAATACTATTTTGACTATAGAAAGCGCCATTGCCCTCCTATTGCTGCTGTTCCAATTACCAGCAACAGCTATTCTTTTGTCACGCCTACTCAAGGGTCCCTCACGCCATCCACCCTTGGAACCCCAACAGCCAACCCCAGATTTACTAGGCACCGTAAGCGTTGTTGTCCCCACACTGAACGAGGCTCTTCGCATTAGTCCCCTGTTAGCTGGTTTAAGTCAGCAAAGCTATGAGGTGCGGGAAATAATCATCGTCGATAGCAACTCCCAAGATGGCACACCTGACTTGGTCAAAACAGCACAACAGCAAGACCCACGCTTTCGCCTCATGACAGATGACCCCCTTCCTCCGGGTTGGGTAGGTCGTCCTTGGGCATTACATAACGGCTTTTTATCTATTTCACAACATAGTCAGTGGTTTCTGGGTATAGACGCTGATGTCCAGCCCCATCCTGGCTTAGTTGCCAGCTTGGTGATTACTGCCCAAACACAAGGGTATGACCTAGTCTCCCTTTCACCCCAGTTCATCCTCAAATACCCAGGGGAGTGCTGGTTACAACCGGCTTTGTTGATGACTTTGCTCTACCGATTTGACCCAGCAGGAATTCGCACAGAGCAACCAGCGCGGGTGATGGCCAACGGACAATGTTTTTTATGTCGTCGCTCTGTCTTAGCTGCCGTCAATGGCTATAGCAGTGCCAGGGGTTCTTTTTGTGATGATGTCACCCTGGCGCGGAATATTGCTGCCCAAGGTTTTCAGGTGGGCTTTTTAGATGGTGCTCAAGTCCTAAAGGTGCGGATGTATGAGGGAGCAATAGAGACCTGGAAGGAATGGGGACGTAGTCTTGATCTAAAAGATGCATCTTCCCCATCTCAGATTTGGGGTGATTTATGGCTACTCTTAGCAGTTCAGGGTTTACCTCTGCCAATTTTACTCAGTTACCTCCCCTTTGCTTCCCTGCCCCCACTGCTCCCCCTACAACTTTTGTTAGGACTTAATTTATTTCTGCTAGTAATTCGCTTTGCACTCCTATTTGCGATCGCTCCCTCATATAATCGCCAAAGTGCCAAAGGTGGTTGGCTATTCTGGCTTTCCCCCTTAGCTGACCCTTTAGCAGTGCTGCGAATTTTCCTGTCTGCATTTAGCACCCCACGAGAGTGGAGAGGTAGGAATTACGGGGTTCAGGAGGCAGGCGAAACCCACTCTTAAAAGAGTGGGTTTGAAGTCAGGACGCTTTGGATCTCGCTGCCAGCAGTCTCGGTCTAATTCTTTTTTTGAACTAAGCTCTAGACCCAGAACTCAAGTTTTTATCTATACTTTTTCTTCCCTCCTGCCCTGGAGCCTTTCTTTGTAAGTCCTAGGTAGTAATCATGATTCAGCACTTACTACTTGATCACCCCGTTCTATTTCCCAGAGTATTTGATTACCTTCCCGTCGTACCCGTGAAACTATCCAGTTTCGCCAGCGCCATTGATCTCCCCGACTGGTTACAGCACTGGCGTGGACATCCATTAAATCTGCTAGTTCAGAACTGGTGATTAGGTAGCCTTTTTCGGCAATTTCGTCAGCAATATGCAGAGTTTCAACCAAGTCTCGAAGTTGGGAAATTCTCATCTCCGATGGTTTTTCTTCTGCTGGCGCAATAGATGGTTCCATAAGGGTTATATCTGATACAAAAGTATCGATTTCTTCTGTCTTTTTGTTAATTATTGTAGAGTTTATGTCAGAATCAGATACTTTTGCTACACTTATTTCCCTTGTTATAGGTAAAGTTTTGTGAGGATTAGAGGGAGATAATATTTGTAATGATGGGGTTTTACCACTGGCAAAGGAGCGAGCAATCACATCACAGCGTTCGTTGCCGATGTTACCGGAATGTCCGCGCACATGTTGCCATTTCACCAGTCGGCTGTTGAGTTGATCGAGAGATTCCAAAAGGTCTTGGTTTTGGACAGGATTACCGTCTGCCTTCTTCCAACCTTTCTTTTTCCAGCTTTTTATCCACTTAGTAACGCAGTTAATTAAATATTCGCTGTCGGTGTAAAGAGTTATGGGTTCACTTTGTCCAAATGCTTCTAAGTATTGGAGGGCAGCGATCGCTGCTTGCATTTCCATTTTATTGTTGGTGGTATAGGACGATGCAGCACCCATTTCATGGACTGAACCATCTTGAAAGTAAATCACAACACCCCAACCCCCAGGGCCAGGGTTGCCAGTGCATGCACCATCGGTATATATGCTCTCGATTATGGGTTGGGTAGACATAGGTTAAAATTCAAAATCAGTGAACACATCACAACGTGGAAGCCCCTGGCTTTAAATCGGCATCTTATATAGTTTGGCGACGATGCATGGGCAATGGATGAAAAAATTAGGGATAGAGACTTACGCTGTATGCAGCAAGCTTTATAGGTGGGAGGCAGAGGTTTGATATCCTTGTACTTTTTCTTCTTTCCCCTCCTACCCTCCTGCCTCTTCTACCGTACCTGTTTCACACTATCAACTTGCTTAGTAAACATCTCCGTAAACAGACTGATGACCGTCCTCTGTTCCCGGACCTTAATATTAGCAGTGATAGACATACCTGATTGCAAAGAGATTTTATTCCCTTTAATAGTCAAATATTGCCGATTCAATTTTACTCTGGCTGGGAAGCGATAGAATTGATGATCCTGGTCTGGGGGTAGTGCATCAGACCCAATTTCGATTAATTTCCCCTTGATGTCCCCATATTCACTGTAGGGGAACGAATCGATTCTCACATCCACATTCATCCCCTTGCGGACAAACCCAATATCCTTATTGGTAATGTAAACCTCACCAATAAAGCTTTCATCGGGGACAATTTGCAGCAGCTTTTGGGTTGTGTTAGCTACATACCCAGGGTTCTTTGCCTGGAGATCAAAAACTGTGCCCTCCACAGGGGCACGCAGTTGTTGATACTTAATATTTACCTGGCTTTCAGTGATTTTCCCATTCACATCTGCTATGTGCTGCTCATTGTCTAGGACAATTTTCATGAATTGGCTGTCAATTTCGGCGATTTTCGTTTTGTTGTCGGCAATTTTATCTAAAACGGTTTTATCGGAAGCCGCAACTGTATTTGTGACTTCCTGCTGCCCCTTCTCAATATCAAATAATAGGCGCTTTTCTTCTTCTCCCAACTGGTCTACCTGAGCACTAAGGTTATGCACCTGTTGGAGTTGGTTGAGATATTGCAGTTTAGAAACTCCCCCTTGCTCAGCTAGGTTTCTCAACCCACTTAGTACCTGCTTTTGAATCCCTAAACTAACTTCCGTATCCTTCCGTTTGACTTGGGTTTCCGAAAGTTGTTTCCTGGACTTGTCCACCTCCAACCTAGCTGCCGCAGCGCGAGAGTCTAACTCTGCTTTTGCCACCTGGAGGAATTGTTGTTCATCTATTCCTAGTCCCCTAGTCGGTGCCGAGTCTGTTAACTGTGCCCGCAGTAGTTCATTCTGTGCTACCAAAGCAGTACGACTTTTCAGGAGAAAATAGGCTTCCCCTGGTAATCTACTGCGTAAATATTCCAGTTCCGATCCCGTGCTAAAACTGGCAGCGAGTATTTGCTGATAAATCTGATTTTCTTCAAGTAAGGAATTGCGGATCTGATATAGAGATATTAACTGAGCACGATTGGTAACGGAGTCAAATGTCAACAACAAGTCCCCTGCCTTAACTTTTTCTCCATCCTTCACATAAACGGCTTTGACTACCCCATTGACCGGGGCTTGAATTTCCTTAACTGTCCCCACTGGCTTTAATTGACCTACGGCTGGTACCACCTGCTCGATTTTAGCTAAATAAGTCCAACCAATACCAAAACACGCCAACCCCACCAGTGTCACAATAATCGCCCGTGACCAAGTTGGGGACTGACGCAGCACAACAGACTGCTCAAATTGGACCTCTTTGGAGGGTATTAACACTTCCTTGGGCAAGTTGCTGGTGGTGGTGAGCACTCGTGCATCTACCTTGCCGTTACCATATTTACCGTTGCCGTTGCCGTTGCCGTTGCCGTTGCCGTTGCCGTTACCGTTAGATTGAGACATAATTTTGTGACCTGGTGTTAGTTGAAATTACAAATTAACTTCCTGTTGCTGATATAGGTAGGCATAATGACCTCTAGCAGCAATTAACTCTTGATGATTTCCTTGTTCGACCACTCGACCACCCTCCATCACCAGAATTATGTCTGCATTACTGACAGTATTGAGACGATGGGTAACAAAAAATACGGTATTTTTCCGGAATTCCTTAGCTAAATTGAGGCAGAGTTGCCGTTCTGTGGGGTAGTCAAGGGCACTGGTGGCTTCATCTAGGACTAATAGTCTTGGTCGTTGTAAAATCGAACGGGCGATGGCAATCCGTTGTCTTTGCCCCCCGGAAAGTGCTGCTCCCTTTTCTCCCACCCGTGTGTTGTAACCGTTGGGGAGGTTCATGATAAATTCGTGGGCAACTGCTATCCTAGCTACACCGATAATTTCTTCTGTTGTTGCCTCTGGGTTGGTCAGGGCAATATTTTCTTGGACAGTGCCATCAAATAATAAGGGGTCTTGGGGGACAATACCTATTTGCCGTCGGAGTGAATATAGCTCTACCTTGGCAATGTCGTAACCATCTATGAGAATTCGCCCGGACTCTGCATTATAAAGCCGCAGGAGTAATTTCATCATTGTACTTTTACCAGAACCACTTTGACCAACGATCCCGACAAATCTCTCTGCGGGAATCTCAATATTGACGTTGGATAGTTGCATTACCCCACTGGCAGCAAATCGGAAAGAAACATTTTCATACTTAACTGTGCCCACAATTGCTGGTAAGGGAATATTGTCCCGATCAACTTCCGCTTCCTGTGGGGTGTCAACAATATCACCTAACCTCTCCAGGGAGAGGGCAGTTTCTTGGAAACTTTGCCAGATTTGAGCTAGACGTAAAACCGGGCTGGTGACGTAGCTAGAGATAATTCTAAATGCGATCAACTCCCCTAAAGTTAACTGTCCTTTGAGGACCATATAGGCGCCTACCCACAACACCAGTAAACCACTGAGCTTGTTGAGAAAGTTACTAGTCGAATTAGCTAAGGTCGAGGTAAGGACAGTCCTAAACCCTGCGGTTACAAAGCGAGCATACCGTTCTTGCCAGGAGAAGCGCGATCGCAATTCGATATTTTGCGCCTTCACTGTTTGAATCCCCGATATCACTTCAACTAAATAGGATTGGGTTTCGGCATTGCGTTCAGCCTTGTGCCGCAACTGTCTACTTACCTGAGGGGAGGCAATGGTGGTAATCAAGAGAAATACTGGAATCGTACATAAACCCACCAAGGTCAACTGCCAACTATAAATCACCATGACAACGACATAGACCACGGAGAACACCGCATCTAATACCACCGTCAAAGCCGTCCCGGTGAGAAATTGGCGAATATTCTCTAACTCATTAATCCTTGTTCCCAGTTCCCCCACTGGTCGTCGTTCAAAGTAACGTAGGGGTAACCGTAGTAAGTGGTCAATGATTTGCGACCCCAAGCTCAGATCGATACGGTTGGTGGTATCGACAAATAGGTAGGTCCTCAGGGTGGTCAACAGGGCTTCAAATATCCCCACTGCCAAAAGCAAGACCCCTAAAACATTGAGGGTACTAATACTATTTTGGACAATGACCTTATCAATAATTAACTGAATTACCAAGGGATTAGCCAAAGCAGCCAGTTGGACAAAAAAGGAAGCGACAAACACTTCAATCAATGGTCGTCGGTATTGGGACACGTAGGGCCAGAACCACTGCAACCCAAAGCGCTGCTGAGGTGTCTCCTTAGTGGTTGTAAGCAGCAATACCCTGACTTGGGCATGGTCATCTACCTCTAACTGCCGCGTCAACTCTTCCATTTTGCAGCGGACAATCCCTTGGGATGGGACACCTAACACCGCACCATTGCTATCCACCGCATACATAACTGCATAGTTCCCCCCATAGCGCACTAGGGCTGGGGTAGGAATCCGCGAGATTGCAGCAGCAATTACATCTACTAAACTCCCTTTGAGTCCTACCAATTCTGCTAGGTAGGCACAGACCTGAAAAGAAATACTCTTCTGACGCTTGAGTTGCTCACTGATTACCCGCCGCACCACCTCCCGGCGCAGGGGAACTTCTAGGTGCTTGCTGAGCATCTGGAAACAGGCTAAGACTGAATCTAATTCTCCTGAACCTCGAAAATAGGGATACTTTTGCTGTCTTTGGCTCTCGTGCTGTGGGGGGGGGACTGGTAACTTTAAATCAGGAGCATAGGGGATCTCCTGTACTTCCATAATTGGATTTTGGCGATCCTCAACTTGGGCCAGGGGTTGATAACTATTAAGGAGAGACACATCCTCCCGCAATAACCCAATCAACCGAGCTGGAGTTGTGCCCTGGACCTCAATAGTTTCTTCCTCATCAGCCAATTCCAGGGGGGAGCCGGGGAGGAAGTTTGTCACCACACCACCACTGACAAACCAAATACTCTCCCCATCTAGCTCGTGATTTGGAGTTCTCCCCACGGGGAGGTAATGTACCTTAGCCTGGGGTAGAGCCTTTTCCACCAGTTCCTTGAGGTGGTTCGTACTCAGGGCCTGTTTTGCTAATTGGGAACCCAACAGATCAAAAACCTCCACCGGATGGGGGCAATCTTGCCGTTTCTGAGCTAAAATAGGGTAGGATGAGAGTAAACGTCCATATTCCTCCAGATCTAACACAAACCCAACTACCTCTGTGGAAGCGATGGCTGTCTCACACGCTACCTGCCGCCACAGACCAATTTCTCCCAAAATTTCCCCTGGTTGCAATAATTTGAGGGTAATTGGCAAACTAGTTTGGGGGTCGTATCCCAACAAGCGCACTTGTCCCTCGTAAATTATGGTGATCTGTTCGGGGATGGTTTCCCTACCGATAATTTTTTGCCCGATGCGATAGCGCCAAGCCTTGAGTTTAGTACAGAGATTAGATATCTCCTGGGTTGGTAGTTCCTTAAATCCCTCGAGTTTAGTCAGAAACTCTTCAATTGAATTTTTAGTATAGGTCATACTCTATATAGATTCAGGTTGATAATTTGCTGGAGCCATATTATCACCCAATTGTTAGGTTTAAAATTTACCTTTAATATCAATTTACGTATCAGTGGCTATTTGCCACTTTTGAGATGCAATTTGACCTTGGAGCCAATGATTAAACCGTTCATTCATCAATCGTTGTCGCAGTGAGCGATCTAATTTAGCTGGGAGGGACTTTTCCAAGCGGACTACAATAAATAAATCGCCGATTTGGACTGGTGGTAGGAGTTGTTGTGGTTGAGAGGTAGATAGTAGCTGCCCGAGGATCGGGTGGATGGTTTGCAGTTCCACTGGTCCAATCAAGCCATCGGTTTCTGCCTCCGGTCCTTGGGAATATTCCCGTGCCAGTTCGGCAAAGGTCTGTTCTCCCTCTTGGATGCGAAAGTAAATCTCTTGGGCAATACCAATATCAGTGGTGCGGATGAGGGAATAGACAACCCGGTTCAGTTTAGATTTGTTTTGGAAAAAGAAAGTATCTAGGTCCGCTCCCCAGGTGATTTCTTTAAATTTTTCGAGTTTGTATTGCCGAATAGCCGTCGCTTCAAACTTTTCCTGACTAGTGCCTGTTTGCTGTAGCCACTGCTCCAAGGCTACCTCAGAAGTCAGCTGATATTGTTGGGCTAAATGTTCACAAGCTAGTTTTGCCTCTGGGGGTGTACATTCAACCTGGGCGATCGCTTGGTCAATGATGATCTCTTTAATCAGTAATGGCATGATTTGGTAATCTGCCAGGAGGGGGAGAACTTCTGCTGCCGCAATTGTGCGATCGCCTAATTGTAGAACTGGGGTCATGTCATTACTTGTAGAAGGTTTGAGGACTAATGGCGGTTAGCAATCATCTAAGATGCTAACCGCCAATGGCTAACTTAGGTGTTAGTGGTTAAGTTAACATGCATTATCAGGTCGTTGAAATCCTTATCTCCACCACCGGTTAGATCCTCGAAGCCAAACACATTATCTCCTAACAGGCGCACGTGGTCAAAGTTATCACTATTAGCACCAATGAAGGGGAACCACACCGAGGGTGCGCTACTGCTGCCATTCACATCTGCTGTGTTAGTGTCGTTCTGAATTAAGAATGGGGCATAGATCTCACCACCAGTTAAGGTGGAGTTGATTGTGACCACCTGATTGTTACCTACAACCATATTCATTCCTTGCACCATGTTACTCACAGCTGCTTGGTCATACTGGGCAAAAGTTGACTTGCCAGTGTCGGGGTTGTAGGCTACTATCCCACCACTACTATTGAGAACATCACCACTTTGATCCGTTATGTAAATACCACCAAAGTTGTTATAAGATGCAGATCTGTTGAGGGTAAAGGAGGCTGTCACTGGACCGCTAACACCTGTTAAATCAATGACATCCAACCCTTTCGATACTTGGAGGCCTGCTCCTAGAGGTATTGGTCCTGTTGTCGGTTGAATATTCACCTGGAGATTTTGGGTAGTGCCATTGGTGCCATCACTCCAATTGAGGTTGTAGGAGTTCTTCCCTGTACTCTGAACCTGGCTCGAACTCAAGATTTGGACATTACTAGTTGGAGTATTACCCGCCAGGACATTGGCAGCTGTACTATTTTGAACTATGTAAAAACCCAGGTTAGAAACAGAGTTGAATTCGAGGTAACTACTAATTTGAGTGTTGCTGAAACCATTGGGGGAATTGGCAAGGGCTGAGAGCAGTTCCTGACCTCGTTCGAGGGCAGCTAGGGTGTACCCTGGGTCCCCAGGAGCCAAGTCACCAATGTCCCCGGATGAGTTATCAGCCACAAATACACCTATCTGATCCACAGAACTGGAATTAAAACCTGTTACCGTTGCCAGCAGCAGTCCTTGGGAACCACCACTGTTACTAGCTTGGAATACACCATTGCCTTCGTTTGTCCAGCTTTCTTGCTGGGAGTTGACAACATCATTGACGGTGATATTGAGGGATTGGTTTAAGGTATATTGTCCCGTATTGCCGCTGGGGACTTCCTGGACTGCAAAGCTAAATGTACCTGTCCCACTGACCTTATTATTATTCGTCGCGTCAAATTCTACCCCTTGTAGTTGTGCCAGGGTATAAGTGCTATTAACCGTCACAGGTGTTACCCCATCGGCGAGGTATAGTTTGCCCAAGTTTGAACTAGGTACCCCAGTGATGGTGTAGTTTAAGGTTTCACTCTCTTGTTGATCCTTACCTCCCCCAACTGCATAATTTAGCCCACTTAGTCCCAGGGAGGTAAACCCTGAGCCTGCTAGCACGGTCAAGTTATTTAAGTTGCCTCCTGTTAAAAGCGGAGCTTGGTTAACGGGGGTGACAGAGATATTCAGGGATTGGGGGAGACTAGCATAAGGATTCCCAGTAGTAACGGCGTAGGTAAATGTGTTTGAGCCAGTGTAAGTGTTGTTGTCGGCATTGGTCGTAGGTTCAAACTCAAACCCTTGCAGTTGGGACAGGCTGTACTGGGTGTTAACATTAACCGGAGTAGTACCATTGGACTGGAAAACAGTACCGAGGGAGGAATCAGGAAGACTGGTAACTGTGTAGAATAGGCTCTGGCTTTGTTCATCAGTACCTCCCCCTGGTGCATAATCTACTCCACTTAGTCCCAGGGAGTTGAGTCCGGAGTTTTCCAGCACCGTCAAGTTGCTAACGCTACTCCCTGTGGAAATAGGAGGTTCGTTAACAGGGCTGACGGTGAAGCCTACGGACTCGGTTAGAACATCATTAGCCCCCGGGTCATTAACTGTAAAGGTTAAGCTGTTGCTACCAGTGGCAGTATTGCTGTCAGCATTGGTCGTAGGTTGAAACTCAAACCCTTGCAGTTGGGTCAGGCTATAAGTGGTGTTATCAGCAACAGCGGTAGTACCATTTGCCAAGAACACGGTACCTAAGGAAGGGTCGGGAAGACCAGTAACGGTGTAGACTAGGTTTGGATTACTCTCTAGTGGTGATCCACCACCAAATGCCAACTGGGAAGTAAATAGGGGTGTAGGTCCCGAATTCTCCTCTACTAATAGGTTATTGATACTACCACCAGTGAGTACAGGAGTAACCGGGTTCACTGTGATTGTTAACGCATCCTGAGCGGTCAGTCCTTGAGGATCTGTGACTTGGGCATCAATGGTGTAAGTCGTTAGAGTTGTTGGGGGGGTACCTTCAAATTGGAGTTGATTGTTGTTGACAATTTGAAAGTCAGCATTATCATTATTGCCAGATACGAAGGAGTAAGTGTATCCAGAACTGAAGAAAGGGTTCTGGGTGGCAAAGGTGCCTACATTTGTCCCATCGGCAGCGTATTCATTGATGGTGTTGCCCTGCAAGAACACATTCGACGGACCTGGGTTAGCCTCGATTTCTGCTAGGGAAAAATCAGAACCGTTGTTGGGATTCTGATCTTGTCCACTGCCACCGACGATAATCTCACCGTTATTTTGAACTGCAAGACTGCCATCCGTGGAGTTGGCGCTACTCAGGGTGACACCTGGGACAGTGAAAACCCCACTGTTATTGAAGCTAGTATCAATGGCACCGGTGCTGCTGTTGTATTCCGCTACAACTAGCTGGTTGTTGACCTGTCCTGATACCAGAATTGTGCCGTTAGATTGCACGACTACGCTCTGAGCATAGCCACTTGTCCCAGCAGTTGGGAGATATGCCACACCATTAGTCCCAAAGGTAGTGTCAAGGGAACCATTGGACAGGCTAAAGGCCATCAGCGCAAATTGACCATTCACTGACCCAGCTACGAGAATATCGTTGCCGTCAATGGCTACGCCGTTCGTAGTATCGTTACTACCGACACCACCGACTTGGTAGGTTACTGCAGTTTCAAAAGTACCATCGGGTCGGAAAAGAGCCAAGGTAACTTCTCCCTGCGTCGATGGATAGGGAGTAAATGTCCCTGCTAAGAGGATATCTCCAGGGTATTCTGTACTGGAAGCGGGGATGATGACTGCGCCACTGATACCAATAACACCATCATTAGAACCAGGAGGACCACCATTAGAAGCTATGACTGTGCCAGGAGTGCTTCCGCTGCTATTAAAACTCGTATCGAGGCTGCCGCTGGGGGTATAACTTGCTAGGAGAATAACATTTGAACCACTAAGATCTCCCACTGCGAGAATATTGCCATCGGACTGGATCAGGATTTGCTTGATAGAGATGTTTCCGCTGAGTCCAAAGCTGCTAGCAGGGGTAGTGACTAAGCCGTTTCCGTTTGTCCCGAAGGCAGTGTTGGGTGCTCCTGTGGAGGTGTAACTGGCGATCGCAAAAACATCTTGGCCACCAGTGATGTCACTACTGGTGTACCCTGCCACGTAAATATTACCACTGCTATCCACAGTCACACTGTAGGCAACGCTGGAACTATTGGAAGGGCTGAACTGGGTAGTAAGTGTGCCATTATCGCCAAAGCTTGTGTCAACTGTGCCGTCGGGGTTATACAGGGTCAGTATAAATTGAGTCGGATAATTGGCATCGTTAGTATTAGGAGTCGAATAGCCTGCGGCAAGGATCTGACCGTTATCCAGGGTAATACTGGTGAGGATATCTGAACCACCAACATTGTTCGCAGCAACACCAGAAGTACCAGTACCATTATCATTATTGCCAAAGGTGGTGACAAGTTTCGCCGTGACTAGGTTAGGCTGGATTTCTGCCAGGGAAAAATCAGAACCGTTGTTGGGATTCGGATCTTGCCCACTGCCACCGACGATAATCTCACCGTTACTTTGAACTGCAAGACTGCCATCCGTGGAGTTGGCGCTAGTCAGGGTGACACCTGGGACAGTGAATACCCCACCGTTACCGAAGCTAGTATTAATGGTGCCGTCGCTGTTGTACTCCGCTACAACTAGCTGGCCGTTGACCTGTCCTGATACCAGAATTGTGCCGTTAGATTGCACAACTACGCTCTGAGCATAGTCACTTGTCCCAGCAGTGACACTAGCTGGGAGATATGCCACACCATCAGTGCCAAAGGTAGTATCAAGGGAAGCAGTGGAAAGGCTAATGGCGATCAGGGCAAATTGACCATTCACTGACCCAGCTACGAGAATATCGTTATTTTTGCTGTCAAAGGCTACGCCGTTGGTAGTATCGTTACTTATGAGGGGGGGGATAAGTCCACTATAAGCAAGAATACCATTGGCTCCGACCAAAGTGAAGGTAACTTCTCCCTGCGTCGATCCCGGTGGAATATATGTCCCTACTAAGAGGATTGCTCCACCGAATATTGGAGTGGAAGCGGGGATGATGACTGCGCCACTGAAACCACCAACACCAACACCAAATACGACTCCGCCGTTACCAAAAGTCTGATCGAGGCTGCCAGCGGGGGTATAACTTGCTAGGGTAATAGCCGCTGAATTACTACTATCTCCCACTGCGAGAATATTGCCATCGGACTGGATCAGGATTTGCTTGATAAAGACGTTTCCGGTGAGTCCACCAAAGGTGCTAGCAGGGGTAGTGACTAAGCCGTTTCCGTTTGTCCCGAAGGCAGTGTTGGGTGCTCCTGTGGAAGTGTAACTGGCGATCGCAAAAACTTCTTGGTCATTGGTCAAGTCACTACTGGTATACCCTGCTACATAAATATTACCACTGCTATCCACAGTCACACTGTAGGCAACGCTGGTACTATCGGAAGAGCTGAAATCGCTAGTAACTGTGCCATTATCGCCAAAGCTTGTGTCAACTGTGCCGTTGGCGTTATACAGGGTCAATATAAATTGAGTCGGATAATTGGCATCGTTAGTACTATGAGTCGAATAGCCTGCGGCAAGGATCTGACCGTTAGGCAGTAGGGTAATACTGGTGAGGATGTCTGAACCACCAACATTGTTCACAGCAACGCCTTGATTACCAAAGGTGGTGTCAAGTTCCGCCGTGACTAAAACTGAGGCGTAGTTTGCCATTACCTCTGGGTGCAGTGCTAGATCTGGACTGGTGGCCCCTGTGCGGATTTCTAGTTCCCAGTTCCCACCTAATTTGGCATTCCCAGTCAATTGGGCAGATGCAGCTACAACTGTACCAGTTAACTCACTCAACTGATGGATAAATGCTTTGCCTTGCTGACCTTGGGCCACAGCACAACCATAGAGTAACAATTGGGCATCTGCATCTAAAGCCTCAGCCCAACCTATCAGTTGCCCGGCATAGTAGTTAAGTGTTTCCTGGCTAACTTGGCTGTTCCCTAAATATATCCGCCCTGGGGCACCGTGGGAAATGATATGGAGGCTGTTTACTTCTTGATAGGATGCCAGAACTTGGCTAATTTGCTCAATCCCATCTTGGTCAGGTCTTAGTACCACCACTGTTGTCTGTGGCAGTACCCCGGCAACTAGACTCTGGTAATCAGCAACCCCTGGGTCAATAAACACTAAGCGGGTAATTGACTTTTGCCGATGTACCTTTTGAGTTAAATAAAAGGGTGAACCGAGTTGTTGTTTGTTTAAGAACATTTTTTTGGTTGTAGGTGTATCAAGAATTAACTGCAAGCGACTTATGCTACATAATACACAAGATTTATATTATGATCAGTAAACTAAAGAGTTTATAAAATATAACCTATAGTTGATAACTCTACTTAAATAATATTACTGGGTAAATCCCTCTTTCGAGAGTTCGGGAAGAAGGAATTTTAGATTTTGGATTGAGAAGGAGACATATCAATCTAGTATAAGAAAACAGGGCGTATTAAACCTAGTTTTAAGGTTTAAGTCCATGATTTTGGTTCTAAAACCCAAAAACTTGGTCTAATCTGAAAAACCTACCCTCGAAAGCTCCCTGCTCCCTCCCCATCACAATCTAACGGAAATTTTGCTCCCTTCAGCGAGTAGGATGACCAATTGAGACTCCATGCCGGAGTTTGCTGCCCGTTCCTCCATCCTGGGGGTCAAGGAAAGGTTTTAAATTGATAGGGCTTCTAGATGAGCCACCACCTAAAATTGACCGTCCTAATTTATAGAGGTTGTTGATCCCATCCTCATCGCCATCAGTGTAGGCGTTAACAGCTGTAGTTTGCTGGCCACTATCAGCGGTACTCAGGTTTTGGAAAACGCTATTGCGTACAGTAATGGGGTCCTTATCCCTTGGTACTGTCAGTACAATTCGGCAACTGGGTTTAGCCTCAGTAGTAACACAGATAATATTCTCATTATTCTCAGTCGAAGTTCTGAGTTCTTGTAGACCATCTGGGCGATATAGTTCGAGACGGGAAGCAATGGTATCACAACGCCGTTGGGGTGTCCAACCACCACCCAAAGCTGAGGGAGCTGCCCAGGGAAAGTATTTGCCTGGTTGACTTTGGGGCTGGTACATTACGGTGTACTGACTGTTGTAAAACTCACAGCTAAACCGGGTTGCTGCGTTAATTGGGGAGGTGTTAGGTGTATCGGCAGGGGTTGGTGTACCGGAGGGGACGGTAGGTACAACAACGCTACCAGTTTCAGCTAGGGCTGGGGAGTAACTGAGTAATAGTGATAAGCTGCTCAAAAATAGCAGATGAAGTGGTTGTAATAACATAGATCATGCTCCAAAGTAGGGAATCTTCGCTCAGTTGACGTCAGGTCTTAGTGAACTACCTACACTGCCCTTCGGGACAGTGTAGGCTTCTGGCGCGTTTTAACACTACCAAAACTTCCTTTGAGGTACTATTAGTAGTGGATGAAATCACTACAGGATTCCCTCTACGGCGTTTTATCGTTGGGAACAGTCCCAGCCCAACGCGCTTGATATTGATAGATGC
>Ga0209611_10003164_pt1 | contig 28768 bp, 26 predicted proteins | sample S1TSphgellanicum_3_FD_187693 | JGI IMG/M metagenome (GOLD analysis project Ga0209611, IMG submission 187693) | Host-associated microbial communities from peat moss isolated from Minnesota, USA - S1T2_Fc - Sphagnum magellanicum MG (SPAdes) (version 2) | ecosystem: Host-associated > Plants > Peat...
AACAACAACAACAACAACAACAACAAGACTAGCAAGATCAAACCCCAAGAGACAAAAGTAGTACTGAGATTCTTACCTGCAGAATATTGGGAGTTTTGGGTTAAGAAAACCAGTAGCTATGTGAGAAAGAAAATACTCCAACAACAAGGTGCATGTAAGGAGGCAAAGCAAAAACCTTGAAGAAGCAAAAGTCCCAAAGTAGAAAGGGAAGAGAAAAGGTACCAAAAGGGAAGGGGAAGGGAAGGGAAGGTGAAGGGGGAGAAGTGCAAAGAGGAAACTTGACGTGCAAAACTGGAATTCAAATTCTTCACATGTGCCAGACTTTGGGATTGCCTTTGCGTGACTCATCACCAGAGTTGTGTTGGGTTGGTAGGGAGGTAGGTAGTAGGTACCAGTCTAACCAGTGTTGTGTTAGGTAGGTAGGTAGTTAGTAGATACCAGTCTACCCAGTGTTGTGTTAGGTAGGTAGGTAGTTAGTAGGTACCAGTCTAACCAGTGTTGTGCTAGGTAGGTAGGTAGTTAGTAGGTACCAGTCTAACTAGTGTTGTGTTAGGTAGGTAGGTAGTTAGTAGGTACCAGTCTAACCAGTGTTGTGTTAGGTAGGTAGGTAGGTAGGTAGTAGGTACCAGTCTAACCAGTGTTGTGTTAGGTAGGTAGGTAGTTAGTAGGTACCAGTCTAACCAGTGTTGTGTTAGGTAGGTAGGTAGTAGGTACCAATCTTAACCTGTGTTGTGTTAAGTAGGTAGGTAGGTAGTAGGTACGAGTCTCGTGTGCAGCTTCAGTGTAAATAGTCATTTTACATGCCGTGTAAAATATTTGTGGTAAATGTAAAATACCATAGTTGAATAACCAATGAATTTAATTTATTTATGGGGGGGGGGGAGTCTTTGTTGAATAATTATTAAAATTTGAAAATTCAATTTCAACAAATGGAAAATATATTTGAATATTTCAAAAGATGCTTTCATTTTCTTCGGCCACCACCCCCCCCCCCCCCCCAAAAAAAAATTTCTTTAAATTATTTTTTAGCATATCAAAAACTAATATGAATTTTTTTCTGTGGAACTTGCTAATTCAACACTAGGGTATCATTTATACTTTACATGTGGAAATTTTTTTTCATTTTATATTTCAAGTAGTGTAGATTTTGGGATTAATATTTGCATGACCCAAAAAATATCATTAGGGTTGGTTATGTCCCGTAATTGGCAAGAGGACAACAACCGTAGTGCGGAATGAGCTGTTACAGATTTCCCAGTGTATTTGGAGGGTGCGTTAAAATCCATAATTTTCCCTCCTGAAACAATTTTACATTTCTAGGTTACATTTTTTTAAGGGCCAGAACAATTTTTTTCCTTTGTGTGATGAGTAAGTAAAGGATCTTAGCCGTTAGATATGGGGAAAAAAACCCTCCAAATAGGTCATTACACACAGTAAGGCCTTCAGATGTGGGCATCCACCAGAATTCGATGCCTGCCCTTGGCTGCTGCTTCGGGCAGGCACCTTTTATTCTGGTAAGGACTAAGGACCCCGTCGAGGGCCCTTAGCTACCACTGAAAAGGGGGCACCAAGTGAACAAAGGAAGACAAGGGATAGACAACTTACAGTTATAAGGTTTGCAGCTCAGCAACCCTAAAACCTTAAACCCAAGGTGCAAAGAGTGCTGGTTCTGCAGCTCAGCAGCCCTAAAACCCTAAACCCAAGGTGCGAAGAGTGCTGGTTCTGCAGCTCAGCAGCCCTGAAACCCTAAACCCTAGGTGCAAACAGTGCTGGTTCTGCAGCTCAGCAGCCCTAAAACCCTAAACCCAAGGTGCAAAGAATGCTGTTTCTGCAGCTCAGCAACCTAAAACCCTAAGCCCAAGGTGCAAAGAATGCTGGCTTCCCTTCTTCTCGTCTCGTCTCGTCTCGTCTTCTCCTCTGCACAAAACTCTGGTACATGAGGTCGGTGCAACGAAGAAGCCTCTCAGAATTACTTCTCCCGCAAAAATTCCCAGAACTCGAACGGTTTTTTTGGAGAAAGAAACGAACCGTATCGTTTCTGTTTCCGTTTCTTACTTCGAAGAAAAAAAAAACTCTTTGATTTGTTTTTGCAACTATGGAATCATCAACTTGAGAGACAGACAGACAGACAGACAGACAGACGATGATGATGATCCTCATCAACTGGAAGAAGAAGAAGAAGAAGAAGCAAAGGCCAAAGGTGGAAGCAATATCTCTCATAGCACAGCAGCTGCTACTACATTTTGCGATTCTTCTGGTTGTCAAGAAGAGCGAAGGATTTGTGATTGCCAGAAAGAATGAGGCCTTTTTTTGTAGAGAAACCATCTTCTTCTTCTTTTTTCGGCCCGCAACAACAGCAGCAAGGAGGAGGATTGAGCACCAACAGGCGGCGCAGCATTGCAGCGAAATTTGGGACCAACGCTTCTTGTTGTTTTGTCGTGTTCGTTTTCTCGCTCCTCATCTTCACTGCCCTTACCATTCTTGTTGCCTACAAAGCCCCGGATCCATGGCTGATACAGCAACGTCCTCCGCGATCCTCTGCCAACGACCGGTTGCTCGACAGAAGAGCTGGTACCAACAATTCCAGCGTTCAACAACAAGAAGAGGACGACAACTCCGCCGTTTCCTTCAACACTAGTGCAGCATTCAACAACACAAGAAGATCTCTTCCTCCTCTCCTCACCCTTTCGCAAGAAGAAGGAGAAGACATTCTTCCCGGCATTGCTGCCGAAAGCTTGGCAACCAGCAGCGGAGGAGGAGACCCGAACAACATCTTCTTCCGCCACGATCACAGGTACCTGTATTACACTCGAGGAGCCGATTACTGCAAAAGCATGAGCCAGTACATGTGGAGTTTGTTGTGTGCACTGGGAGAGGCACGCTTCCTGAACCGGAGCTTTGTGATGGATCTAGACATCTGCCTCCCTGCTGCATACAATCCTCCAAGCTACAGAGATGAACCAGGCAAGGATTTCCGATTCTACTTCGACTATGGGCATTTGCAAGAAACCACATCCGTGATTGAGAAGCAAACCTTTGAGAAGGAAAGGGAGGAATGGCTGGGTGGGGAGCAGAACCAGAACCAGGATCTGCAGCTCCTTCATCATCATCCCACCAGCAGCAGTGAGAACAATGGGATCACAGAGCTTCATGTGTTAGACCATCATGCAGTGAAGCCTGCACTTCTGCTGAATGAGACTAGCATCATCTTGTTCCGCCACTTTGTGAATGAAGAAGAATCAAAGAATTACTGGTATCGTGTGTGTGAGGAGGATGATGCTGAGGAAGAAGATGTTGCAGCAGAGAAGATGATGTACAACTACATTGAGAGGCCATGGAACTCTGTATGGAAAGCAAAGCCTCTGATGAACATTGTCATAGCAATCTGCAACAAACTGGAATGGGACTTCGATGTCATCCATGTGGTCCGAGGTGCAAAGGCCAGCAACAAGGAGCTCTGGCCCAATTTAGAAACTGATACTTCTTCTGAGAGTCTCTTGAGAAAGCTCTGGGATAAGATTGAGGAGAGGCGGACAATCTTCATTGCAACGGATGATGAGCTTGATGTTCTCTATTTGCACAGGCTAAAGACAGACCTGAAGGTGCGGTACAATGTATTTGTGTTGGATGATTTTGAGTATCTTTGGGCCAAGGACGACAGTCAGTGGTACACTGAAACTACTAAGATTCTAGCAAATGCAACGACAAGCTGGCAGCAGCAGCAGCAACTGGTTGCATTTGATGGCTACATGAGGATGGTGATTGAGTCTGAGCTTTTGTACAGAGGCAAGACAAGGATCGAGACTTTCAACGATCTTACCCAAGACTGTGAGAATGGGGATAAGTCATGTAAGTAAAGAGGCAGAACTTTGTAGCAATGTTGATGATGATTGATCCCAGATGATGAAATTGATGACTATGATGGTATAGCTAGCTATTGATCCAGCCAGCCAGCGAGTGGTACTGCTGGAACTAAGAATCTGAATGCAAGGCAACTCAGGTCAGTCACATGTGATGGCTGGCTGGCAACATGAGGGTTGGTGGTGATAAGAGTCTGAGCTTTTTTTTTGTACAGAGGAAGAAGAGGATTGAGACTTTTTCTATGGCTCTTACCTTTCTCTCCAGCAGCAAATGTGCCACAGAAGTTAGTTCTCTGCATCACAAACTGATGACTGTGATGATTTTGGTGCAAAAGATTTGGGTGATAGAACGAATATAGTGAGATGGTGTAGGACCAGGAGCAGTTGTGTAGTGGGTATCAGTTTTTACAGCCAATTCAAGACATTCTGTGCTTGAGCTCTCCATTTGGCATTGATTACATTTATGCAACAATTTACCACTTGCAAAGTTAAGTTGATGGGTTCAAGGTGCAATCTGTAAAGCTTCCAAAACTTTGTTGTTAATGCTCTCATTGTGAAGAGATTATTCATTTGAAAGCTCCTGATGTCTGACTGTATAATCATCTACATGCAAAGAAGTAGCAGCCAAGAATCGCAACTGCAAGGGATTAGGTCTGTAGATACTACTGCATTTGAACTGTGACCCACCCCCAATTTAATTCTATTAACATAGGGTCTGTGAACCCTCAACTACCTATCATCAAGAAAAACATCTCTTAGATTCTGAAACCTAAACCCTAAACTATTCACTCTTTTTTTAATGGGATTTTATCCATGATCTATATAATTCATAGTATCACAATCACCAACAAAAGAAGTGTTCTTGATGGTCTTCAGATCTGTCTTCTGAAAATATTGATCAATCAGGCTTTATAAGGCATGTGCTATTTTCTGAAACATTTCTTTGAGAGCTTTGTCAAATACCACTGCAGAACAAACTTCACGTTCAAGCACTACTAACCCTTAAATGTTATGAATTCATGTGAAAAGAGTGCATAGAAGAACAGTGCTGAAAACTGGCAATGAAAGGTTCAGGGTTTAGGGTTTAGCAGGGGAAATCAGAGACAAAAAAGGGCTAGCCTCAGCCTCGTCCAATTGTGCACAACACAATTCTTTATCCTAGCAAATTCTCAATTGTCATTTTGAAGCTACCCATTCAACCAGCGACCAACTGGTGTTATTCAGGTGAGCACTTCCTTGGTGGCTGATCAGCATAGCGCTACACATCCCAGTGAATTCCCTGGCATGATTGCATAGTGCATGAGCACCTTCATCAACACTAATGATGGATTACAGGCTCAAGAAGCAAATGATCTTTTGAGGTCAACACAACAAGCTCTTCCCTAAAAACTTGTTCAGTTGACCATTCTTTCAAAGCTAGAATGCACCTTGGGAGGGAGGTTAAGATTGAACCTCTCATGGTTCATTGTATTATTATTAGCTATGAAAAACCATGACAGAGAGGTTTTTTTCCTCTCACCCTACTTCCACTGTCAGTTGAAAATGCAATTTTGTTTCACACATCTAACCTACTACTAAATGTTGTGTGAGAAACTTATCTTGCATCTGAGGAACTAACTAAATGAAACTGTTGGAACTTTGAGCTGATTGTGCGTGCAGTGCTCGCTTGCCAATGAGGTGACACTGGTGAGGGAGCACCTGCATCATGATGGGTCCATCTAATGTGAGCAGCTCACCATCAATGCCACATGCCTGATGGCCCCTGATGCTTGGGTTCAACCACACTGCTCGTGCCTGCTCCACCAATTCAATAATTGTGTTAGTACTACTAACAGAAGCCCAAAAAACAAAACTCTTATAAAACCCTGTGTAGGGAGAGATGGTGACAGACCTTGATGCACTCCACAAAAGGAAGAGATATGTGACGGCCAAATTGCATCAAGAGGAAGAAACGGAGCAGCTGAAGCCGGCCAACATTGTGGACCAAAAGCAGATGCACATTGCCATCATCATGCTCCGCAGGTGGTGCTAGCGCCTGCGACTGAATGCATTGAACTGTCTTGCACTGATGATTGCACATTATGACCCCAAGAAATGGGCCACCCCGACTCTCCCACTTCTCATCCTCAACCAAGAAATGCACTCTTGACTTTGCAATATCTGTCTCTGCTCCTCCTGCATTCACATCAGACATCCCCTCTAATGGGCCCCATCGTGTGCCTGCAGTGGTGGAAACTGTGTCACCCAGGCAGCTTCCAGTTACCTCCCTCCATGCTCCTGGTGCTGTTGATCCAACTGACTTGGCTTTTGACTTTGACCTTGTCCGTGCCCTTGGTGATGGACTGGCAGAGCTTACTGTCACTGTTTCTTCATCTGGAGTAATTATTCGAGGCAAAGGTCGCTTTGTCTTGCCATCAAGGCCCCGCACATAATCTGAAGGCTCATAGCTTGCATTCACTACACCTGCAAAGTCACTGTTACTGTTTAACCTTGTTGGTGCTGCCAGAACCGGAGAGGAATCGATGCTGCTGGCCAAGGGCCCTGGGTCTAGTGTAGGGTTGTGGATACCATGATCCACCTCCACATGTTCAGCATCAAGACCAGAGAGAGCTGGTAGATAGTGCACTTCACATGTATAATGAGACAGACATAGCAGGCGCAGTACCCCTGCAACAAAATACCGTAAACGGCCGCACCGTCGTTGATATTTGGCTGAGAGTTCCAGCACTGCAACCACCTCCATTCCACCCCCCAATGAAGAAGAGGCTCTAGCCCAAGTTTTCACTTCAACCCAAAAACTGTATAGAATTGATTTGACAGCTTTAAGTCTAATATCAAGGATGGCAGTGAGCTTATAAATGCTTGAGATGAATGAATGGGAGTAGGGGAGGTAGGTGCCATTGGATGGATCTTTGAGTACTAGAATTTGGAACTTGTGGAAGGAAATTACCATCACTCATGAAGCCATAGTATGCAACAGTAAGCCCCATATGCATGGCACCCGTCTTCGTCCACTCTACACCAAACACATCCACGGCCACCATCCCTCCCTGCAGTTTTTTTTCCCCGTCCTTGTTTTTTGTCAGACCTGCCTGATTGCAAACATGAATCCTGGGTTTTGGAACAGTTTACATAGGTTCAGGTTTCAGGGTTTAGGGTTTACATATTTTGTAGCAAACTATCCAACAAAGTTGCAGCTCCGTAATTGCAATGCAGTTGTTTTGGTGCATATAGAAATCTGAACTTGGACAACAGCAACCATAAAACTCTTACAAATCAAACCCATGGAACCAATGAGACTACCATATATTTGGGTTGGAGCTTCAGCCTATTTCAGCTGCACCAGTTAGTTAAGACCTGGAAAAGGTAATGCATAAATCATGTCTGCAGGACATATTACCATTCACTGTAAAGTTTGGCAATGCAGATCCTGTAGCTTCAAGCTTCAAAGTTCCACAGACGGTTGAAGTCGACAAATTAAGCCATATCAGAAATCTAGAAGGGTACATTCTTCAGATTTTCCAGCAGATGGTTATCTCTGCAGTGGATGTGATTGGTAACTAAGGTGATTGATACAGCTTTTTTTTTTACCTTGACTATCATGAGAGCAGCAGCTATTGGATCACGAATTCCCAGCACAGTCCAGACAAGCGAGTTGTCGGACCCAGCTGGAATGATGCCAATGGGAATTGTGCAAGCTGCCTCCACATCATCTCTGCTTAACAACCCATTAATCACCTGGAATCAAAATCAAAGTTTCAAGACATAAATGTGAGGGAAATCTTTTAAAAACTGCATTTTGGTAGGACCAATGATGGAACTTTATTGGAAAATAACACAACATACATGAGTTTCAGGGAGGAACAGCAAAAAATTGGAAAAACAATAATACATTACCTCATTAACGATGCCATCACCACCTACACAAATTATGCCTGCACTGCCATGTACATCAATCAGAATGGGGATGACAGAAATGTTAGACTGGTGAAATGACAATTCCTACCACAATTGTCTGGGAATGTACATGTGATCTTGCTAGAGCTCAGACCTAGAAGCTGGAAATATAAACAGCCAACAATCCATAAGTGTCATGTATTCAAATAAACCGCCACCAAGATCATTACCATCAGGGCATTTGGAGAGCTCCACAGTGGATGCCAAAGTTTGAGCATGGTGTGGATGGGTTGTCTCCACCACCGTCAGTTTAATCCCTGCAAGCTGTTACCCGCCTCACTCAAACTGTGTTTAGGAGTACACTTATTCAAATGCCTTCAACAACCCAATTATTCACTCCGTGATTCTAAACAAGACAACATGCACTATGGGCTCTACTCAAGGGACAGAGAGTTATACCTCAAAAATGGGCTGCACTTTGCTGTAAAAAACCTTAAGAGCGCGTCCTTGACCAGAGAGAGGGTTGATCACCACCAGCATCACTGGTTGTGGGCGGCACTTGACAGGGCTCTGTACCATCACCACCTGCTCTTTCACAGGAGGGCTTCCATTTATCTGTAGCTGATGCTGCTTTGGGGGAGACGGTAGAACATTCACGTGGCAGCCATGCTCACCAAACGCTGTAGCCCAACGCAAGGCCTCCTCTTTATTTGATGTTCTGAATTGCAAGTCAGTGCGGCATCTGCGTGATGAAGCACCAGGTATCCATCGAGGTTTCACCAGTGCATATGAATGGATTGTGAAGTGCTGACTCCCAACAGAGCATGTCACCTGGACCATAATGCTACTACTACTGTAAGTACCATACCACAACTACATCATCAACTATGGCAACTACATGTTATCATTTGAGCATGTGGGTTGTTGTTCCTTCATTTGCAAGGGATCTAGAACAGTTAACAAAAATGGGGCAATGTTGAAATGAAGGTTGAAATGGCAAACATACCGCAACTACATCATCAAGGGAGAGACAATGCAAAGCCCAGATGAAAGTCTTGGTGGTCAGCTTGGCGGATACTTCCACAGGGGGTACTAGCTTGGATGGCAACCCTTTTCCAGCTAGTGTTAGATTCCCTGCCATCACCATCTCACCCAGCAGGTTGGAGCTCTCATCACCTTTGACATCAATCCTTATCTCACTCTTGTTGGTGCTAATGTCATCCAGTTCACCTGGTGATGATGAAAACTGTTTCATACTCCATGGCCCCCCACTTCTGCGGGATCTGTGAAAGCTCCACCTAGAACTAGTAGGAACTGATTCCGTGGGTATTTGTGAAGCCATCTGCTGACTGTCATCATTGTTACCATCTCTGGGTGTATCTGTTGCATGGTGATTCTGGTGCACAAATGCTCCAAGTGGGTTGATTTTGTGAGATAAAGCTCCAAGCTTCCCACAGAGTGACCGCATGATATTTTATCCTGATTTCCCATCCAGTCAGTAGAGACACAGTCATAAGCAAGCTAGACTGATTGTGCAGTTAAACTTGTTGCATGATCTTTTCCCTTTAGGGCAAGCATCCAGCTATAGATAGCATCACCCTTCCATGTCCCCATGACTACTGCTGATGATGATACATATACAGTTGAGCAAGACACACAAAAGAAAAACAAAATGGGTCAACAAAACATGAATCCAAACATTCTCAGACTGATATTAGAAGCACCACATTTTGCAAACAAAAATTCAATTGGAACTTTGCAATTGGCACCCAAAGATGTGGTTTTTCTGCAGAGAATGAACAGAACCTTGTAGCTTCAACACAAGGGTTTTCTGGATCTATGTGGCATGACTATATGGATGTTGCAAGTTTCTCTGCTGCTTATTGAGCTTGTCTACTGCACCAACAAAGACCTGCATTTTTCCCTTGCGCTAGAACCCAAGCTGTGCCCCTAGGACTCATAACAAAAAGAGACAAGCAATAAGACCCCTGCTTGCTGCAGAATCGAAATGTGTGTCAGAATCTAGAAACAAAATAGCATGCTAGAACTACAGTGTGGAAAGTGGAAATTTCTTTTTTTTGCATTCATGGGTTTCAAAGAGGAACTGAACTCAGTTGCTTCATGCTGTGACACATTCTGAAATGCAAGCTCATAAGAGCAGTATCATAGCAATTTGCAGTCTCTGACTGCTTAGAAACCAACCTACACTTCACCCTACCATCTCTTCACCAAAAATATGTATAAATGAAAAATTAAAGAGGAAAGAATCAACAACTCTTCACCTTTGTTGCAAACAAAACAGGTGACAAATGACACATCCCAATTGGGCATTCTGCGCTTGAGCCACCACAGAATGGGATATCATCATCACCCAAGAAAAAAAACCAAAACCCTAATCTGTTGTCTGTCCTTGATCCACAAAAGTTACCAAAGACTTTGGAATGAGACTTGCACAGAGAGAGAGAGAGAGAGAGAGAGAGACACACACACACACACACACACAGCTTTCCCACAGAGAGCTCTGCCCCAAAAGGAATCAACCCACCAAGACAAAACAAAACCCAAGAACCATTGAATCACAGAAAGCTCATTTGCAACCAAAAATAAAAAGCTTACCTTGCTTGACTGGCAAATGATGCTCAGACTTCTTTCTTTCTTTCTTTCTTTCCACCCAACAAACAAAACAACTCCCCCACAAAACTATTTTTATGTCCAGCAATGTAGTAATGCAATTGCCACCCACAAAAGCAAAAACCCAACCAAAAGAGACCTTCTCTTCTTCCCCACCACCAGCCTCCCCCAAACAGTAGCTTCCCCACAAAATAAAACCAGTTTAGAAATTTAAAAAATCACCACGAGACAGACTGTTCTAGACAGGTGAAAACACACGCGCGCACTTTCTTTCTCTGTCAGCAAAAATCCTTGTCTACTCCAAACCCAAAACTGTTTGTTGTCAAGGCACAACAAACCCACAACAACAACAACAACAACAAAGAACAAGTGCACATTTTGTTCTCCAAATGTTTTGTTACTTACTACAAACTCTTTATTTCAATAAAATCTTTGAGCACCATCATCATCATCGTCATTTTATCAAATCTTTGAGCATCATGATCCTCGTCATCATCATCGTCATCACCATTTTTGCTTCTATTTTTCCATCACTCCCAACATTTTTTTCCTCAAAAGTTTGCTGGTTAACTTACTACAAAAACTCCTCATTCAGTTAAATCTTTGACCACCACCACCACCACCATCATCATCATCATCAAATTTCCTTCTAGATTTCATCATTACCCACTTCTTCCTTTTTCCCCAATGTTTGCTTCTTAAATTCTTCATTCTGTCAAACCTTTGAGCACCATCCCCATCATCATCATCATCATCCTCCATTTTGCTTCAGGATTTCATCACTACCCACTTCTTTTTTGCCCTCAAGGTTTGTTTCTTAAACTCTTCATTTCAGTCAAATCTTTGAGCACCCATCATCATCATCATCATCATCATCATCTTCAATTTTACTTCTATTTTTCATCACTACCCACTTCTTCAATTTCTTCCTAGAATGTTTTGCTGCTTAGATTACTACAAACTCTTCATTTGAATCAAATCTTTGCACCATCATCATCATCATCATCATCATCATCATCTATCTGATCAGCATCAGCATCATCATTCAATTCCCAAAGAAGGGATTTTTTTTCTTCAAACTTATGATTTACATCAATTTCCAAACAGGGATCTTCTTAATTTATGCTGCTTTAATCTATCCATACACACACAATAGACAAGATAAGAGTCATAGTTGTAGTAGTAGTTGTTGTTCAATGTTGTTGTTGGTGTACCAGCTCTCTCAATCTATCATATGCTTGGGGGGGAGATGGAGAGTTGGTCACTCTGAAGTTGTTGTTTTTGTTATGTGTTTCATTACATTGGTTAGTGCCAAATCAATGAATGATCTTGACATTCAAGTCTAGTGTTGAAATCTTTAATCTATTTTCATGTTGAAAAATGATTATGGTAAATATTTCTCCTTTTATAGTAATAATAGCATGTTCACATTTGAGTTTTTTTTTCTTGGCATTCTTGAATGTGAATGAATACGCTTGCGCCTCTTTCTATTGTGGTTCATAGGTCATGTCAAATTTCATTTTGTAAACTTACGAGTATCTATCTTATTGAAGATCACAACCATGTTGGTCAACTAAAAACATGAGTATAATAAAGTTATTTAAAAAGTAATGTTTTATGGGCATTGGAAGTCCTTAATTGTGTTCGAATTAGGACAAAACATGTAATTCGGGTTTGAATATCTTCAAATGAAAAGAACCAAGGTTCAAATTTTTTTTCATTGATTTTGGTGTATCAATTTGATCCCCCAATCTAGTTTTTTCATTGATTTTGGTGAATCAATTTGATCCCTCAATCTAGTTTTTTCATTCACTTGAAGGCACAACACTCACAAGAAAGATTCATAGGCTCATGCACTTTGATATTTGCAAAGGGATTTGTGTGTTTGGCAAAGAAACTTGTGTGAGAGAAGTTACAAATTGTCAAATCCCAAATAGCTTTTGGGTGAATTGCAAGAGGAGTTTGAAAAGTTCTCATTTGAGTCACAAAAGGAGTCCAAAGGAGCTCAAGAACCCAAGAGCCAAAGTTGGTGAAGTTTGTGCATTTTTTCGATCCTAGAATTTGGCCAAATTAGTTGGGGTTTTGGCTTGGGTGTGGAAAAAGTTTTGGAGTTTTGGCATCTCAATAGTTGTAGAATGGAGTGCATCAAGTGTGTCAAGCATAATGGAGCATCTCAAAGTAGTAGAGCTGTAGAGTGGAATGCTCCAAAATTGCACAAATATTTTGGCCTCATACATTTCATTCAATTTTTTAAGGAACTTTCAAGCTTGGAAGTAAGGATTAGGATTGATAATTTCCACTTTTGAACTTTCCAACTCTAGGCATAATTTAAAGGCATGGTGTTTCAGGATGCCTCTTGAGAATATGACAAAATATTTTATGATTATTTTGTTTGTTTCATTATATAGCTTGACATTTGGGGGGATTTTTTTGTTTGATATGGTCTATTTCATTTTATTGTTGCAATATTTGTGAGTTTTTGCAATCTATGGTTGGCACATGGTTAAGACAATCTCAACACTATAATCCTCCTCCAAACATTCCATTCCAATGAAAACTTCAAACATAATCTACCCAAAACTAGAAACATTTATTTCAACATAGTGGCAACCCATGCATTAGCATACATGATTGGATGATGACATGGCATTATTGCCATGTGTTAAGCAATGTGCAATACCATGCATTAATTATTGTGAACTATTAATTGATTATTAATTATAATAAGTTTTTAAAATTACAATGATGCAATTATGAGGCATTTTATTACCCATAAACATAAGGTGAAAAGTTTTGCTAGCAATGGATGCACCTATGGGACCTTTCAACAACACAACATAACAAGATTTTTGTAATGTCCAAGATCAAAGTGCCATGTTTGGGTTCCCATACATGGCAAAGTTTTCGTATCGCAATGTTGTACAATGAAAATATCTTGTCAACATTATTCAATTCTACATTTGAATGCAAAAACATTAAATCAATAGGTATGATTATATTTGGGTGTGAGTACACACGTAGGAGCCCAAAACCATATTGGATAATGATGAAAACTATGAACTTTTTTACATATGTTTTTTTCTTGACATTTTAAAGTTATATTAATCATTCCAAGTTGTGCTAAATGACTAATATGAATGTTGAGGAATTAAAATTAAAATTACATTAAATTAAATTGTGAATTTTGGTTTTAATGAAGGACGTTTGAATTTGAACAAGCGTTGTGTTAGATTGTGGTTAATTTTACAAAGGACTAAGTAAAAGACTATTGTAATAACATAATTTTGATAGTAAAAAAATTATATGATTGTAGCCTACTATTCACATTCAAAAAGCACTCACAATTTAAAAGATATGAAATTAAAATTTTTTAGAAATTCGAAATATTTTTCAAATTTCTAAATTTTCAATAGTCATTTTTACCACATGTAAATGGGGTGTAATGTGCATGCCATACAAAACAAAGTTATAGTTTATAATACAAGAAACAAAAACCTAAAATAATTAGCATATTTTGGTATAATTCAAAATTATGATAAATTTTTGAGATGAAATGCATAATTTGGTAAAATTTATATATTTTGAAATTTTCATATTTATTTAGCAACGATTAACATAAAACATGTGATCTATTGGGGCAACTACATGTATTTTTAATAATAAGTTGCAAAAGACTTCATTCAAAAAATCTTTCATATGAAAAAGTGAAAAAAAACTAAAAAATAATCATATTCCTTATGTAAAGTAATCTTGTTGGCTCCTTTGTGTGTACCTACACCCAACTAGTGCTAGATTTAACAAATTAAATGCAACAAAGAAGAATGTTGGTATTATGATGGTGCAACAAACGTCTTTAGAATAAATCTCACAAGGAGGCAAAATGTTTTGTCAAGAACAAGAAGAATGTTGGTTTATAATGATGCAATACCATTATAGCTCGACCTAACATTATTGAATTCAACAATTGATTACATAAACATCCATATCAATAAACATCACATGAGCATACTACTAGATTTCCTTTTTTTTTTTAATGTAGTAGGATCGACACAGTTGAATAGTCGCACAAATTTCACATCATCATTTCCAAATGCATGTTGGAATGGACATTGGTATTATTTTTTGTTATTATTGTCATCCATAACCAAGTTAAAGTCCTCTTGTAGAGCAAATTCCTTGGTTTTTCCCCAATTTGTTGAATGATCATCACTAATGACTTGTTTTGTCACAAACAATGCATCAATTTCAAAAAACAACAAAATCTCTAGCAAATTGTTTTGAAAACCCATCCTAACAAAATCATCTTCATCTTCATCTAAAATGTCACGAACCATTGAAAATGCATTTGTAATGTAAATAGATGGAAATACAATTGGGAATCAAATTTATAAAAATTAAACTAAACTTTAAAAATTATTTTAAGGTGGACTTATTATGCCAAAACAATCATAGTAAAAATAAATGTTTGATTTTTTGAAAATTTGCAAGCTAATGCTGATATTTGATCTTTATCTAATTTTTGAATTGTTAATTGATGTGTACTATAAAATCCACCATGAATGATGATGTACCTAAACCAAAGGTTTACATCACATGAAATGTTTGTTATTGCACATTATTGTATGTTGTGAATTGTTGTTAAATGATATTGTTATCAACACTATTTAGTTGCAAAAAAAATCTATATAAAATTTAGTTTTTTGAAAATAAATTTCAACATGTGAAAATAATATTAACCATTTGGTGCCACCCTATGTGAAAGAAGATCTTTTAGCTATTTGACAAAAGATATTACAATTAAGATGTGCAACTTGCTTCCCACAAGATTTTTGAATTATTAAATCAATAAACGTTGAATTGAGTGATCTAAATAAAAGGATTTAAGACTTAATTTTTAAACAAATCACTTGAAAGTAATTGTCCCTTTGAAATCCATTGTTTAATGTTTTTATTTATGCAATTGGGGATTATTTTCTCCAACATTCTACTTTATTGTTGATGATTGCATTGTGTTCCATATTATTTTCAAAAGTTTAGTGTTTTTTTAAAAAAAATATGAACTTTGTTGGAACAAATAAATTTTATCAATAATGTATGGAGTTGATACAATCGACAAACTTCAACAAACTTTGACTTGTAACCATTCATGGACCAACACAAGTTGGCCAAATTAAAACTTGCACACAAAATAAAAGTGGGGGTGTGGATAATAACAAAATGATTGCAAAACTACAAGATTTATGCCAATTGTCATGATAATGTTCCTCCCATAATTATTGAGTAATTTGTTTCAACCTCTAGGAGATAATCTGGCGTAAACAACCCACAAACCAACATGACAAAACTTGATTATAAAAGCAATTGACCAAATTATCTATTGAGATTTCATTACAAGAAAAGACAATTAGGGTTTGACAATGTCATTTTGAAAAAATGGCTTCAAAACTTAATGGACAAAGTGAACAATGCTTACAAATCACTTGTTTTCATGTACAACAAAGGAAAGGACACGTTAATGCCCAAGTGAGGTGTGCAACCAAAAGATCCATAAAACAAACACATCTAAAATATTGTAATTGTGATGACATTGTGACACTAATGTTGTAAAAACATTTTGATTGATAATAATGGTTGTTAAATGTCATAAAGTTTGATTTTTCATGTTTTAATAACTTCAAGTTTGAAAAGTCATTTCAATTACATTTAAAACATTGTGAAGGGCATTCACAATTGTGCTACACAAAATGATCATCCCATTACAAAATTGTTATGATTTATATAACTTACAAGTTATGTTGTTTTTATTATTTTGTTAGATAGGAATGTACATTACTATCAATGTGGTAAAAAATCACAATTTTGATGATTAAATATGTCTTAGAACACAATTTAAAAACCATGTCCCATTGAAAAAAATTATTGACAAGGAATCCATAGTATTAAAAATATTTTTCCCACCAACATAATAAAGTATGTTTTACATGATCATTAATCTGGCATAAAGTTTTAATATTATAAAACACCAAAAATTGTGGATGTGATGTTATAAATTTGAAAATTTTCACCAAAAATATTGCATTAATAAGGAAAATCAAATAAAATTTCTAAATAATTAAATTACATTCCAATGGTTTAATGTAAGAATTATTATTTGATTTTTTAATATGATCTTAACAGTAAATTTTTTTAAATATCCATCCTAGAAGTTTTATTGAATCATGCATTCATTATTGGTTTATACTTCAACATGACATTCAAAATTTGTTCAATTATTTAAATTATTAACCATTTTTTCACTTATTGTTTGAAGGATCAAACATAAACATCCACATTTTGTTGTTTAACATTTAAAAGTGTTCATAAATTTGTTCATAAACATAAGACACATGACAAGATTAAATCATGGTTCTTATTGTGGTACCCTAACTATGAATGGGCCATGTGCTACATTTCAAAATTCAAATAATTGTTGTGCTCGTATTGTGCATAACACTTGATGCAATGGCATTTTTTTATTTTAATCAAAATGTCCACGACCAAGCTTTAACTTAAGGGTATTGGATGCATAATCATTGTTATATAATCAAGGGACACATACACTCTACAAACTTTCACTTATGATAGAAATCGTCTTCCAAAAATTTGTAAGTACATGGACTAATGAAAATAAATGAATATTAAAAAAATGTTTATAGAATGTTATGTACAAAAACCCACCAAGCAAAACATCAATTTTTCCCTCCAAAAGTTGTAAGATATGTAATAAAAATATAAATATCAAAACATGAATAAATAACAACTATACGTGCCTATTGAAATATCAATTGTTTGTTTACTCCTACTATGGTGACCTTTACTTGAATAATTAAAGCCACACCAAAATAAGTGTACTTGATGTTTTGTTTCATACCATGGTGGATTCTATTACAAAATGTATATAAAATAATACCATGTTGTGGTTTGAATATTATATAATTAGGGAACACAAACTCTCTTTTGGCATGAATATTTTATCCTTGGAAAGAAACTAATGCACACACTAAAATAATTATAACTGACCATTACAATGAACTTGCAATGGTTTGCATGTAAATGCAATGAATTTATATAAAAATACTTATGAAAATAAAATCACATGATGTACTTGAATTTAAAATTGTCTTTATCAACGTGGGGAAAGTTCAAAAAAAAGTCTTCAATTTTACCCTAACCTTTAATAGATTCATACAAATCTTCCACATCTTCAATACACTTGGAAAACATGGGCAAAATAAAATGATTCAATTGATTTGCCAAATTAATAGTAAATAAATCAAGTTCACTTGTTGTTAGTTGTGGCTCCCCATTTCCACTAATGATTGTCTTAAAATGTGTGTACTTGAAGCATTTCAATCAACACTACACTTCAAACAATATTAACTTTACATGACCAACAACTAATATGAAGACAATTTACAAACAATTTAAAAGCAATTATTTGAATAGTGATATTGAATAAAATTATTTGTTGTCTATATTCCTTGGTCCATTTTAAACCAAACATTGCCATTAGACTACATTCCTTGCATTTTGATTTTTTCATATAGCTACCATGTCAAGAAATGGCCACCATATTTAGTTGCCATCTCTCTTAACATGTTTAAATGACAAATGATGGTTACAATATTGTCAATATCCATAAAAAACATGAAACCAAATAGTTCAAAACTTTTATTCAACTCTTCATCTTAATCAAACTTGTCTTTCACCTTTTCAAATTTTAGTAATTTATTGAGTTTTTTTTATGGTTTTAACATGTTGCGGAATATCAAAACCTAACAATCGTTCTTTGTAAATAACTTGGATAGCCTCCATGAATGGCAAAGACACCACTATTATTCCAACATTTAATGCAAAAAAAGTAAATACATTGATGAAACATATTTGAATATCAATCCATGGACAAATTCAAATTGATTACCATGCTTATATTGCATTGCACCATCGTACTGAAAAAAATAATCCAAGGTGTCATGGATTTACAACAATATTTTTAATTAAAAAATATTTAAATGTTTCTTGCAAACATTATGACATTTTGTTTGACTAAGTCCATTTGTAAGTGATATTTGTACATAACAAGTCGTTAAAGCCCACGACCTATGGTGGTTTGTGCAACAAAAACACAATAGGTTGGTTGCAAAATAAAAACAACAAATTTGTCCAATTTAAATGTGTTTTTTAGTGTTGTAAAACATATCGACTAAATAATATTTACATTGTTAATGATGAAATTAAAGATTGTAAAAAAAAGATAAGTAAGGTGGATCATGATTAAAAGTTGAAATGCAAAATGTTCCACAAGAGGTGGGTCACAAGGGTGTTCATTCTCCTAATGCACAAGTCACACACCCTAACGTTGGGAATAAAAGGTGAAGAAATAAGGTGTACTTCCCAACCACCCTTTTTGGATCCTTAGAATCCCATCCATTTTTCAATCGTCAATTCATGAAAATAAGTTAGACAATTAGTATCCAAATAAATGAACAAATCGTGCTAATCAAGAATTACAATATTTTTCATGGTATAAATCTTTTTCCTACCTTTGAATGTTTTCTTGTGGGGTTTTACATTTCAAAGGCTTATGGATATTGATTAGGGTCTTATCAATTAACCCAATGCCCGTTAGAAACTTTGGAAGCATTCTAACTAAAATCCCCTTCTTTTCAACTATGGGCCAACAAATTTCATTAGCTAATACAATATTAATGCAAGATGCATTAAAAATTGTATCATCACATATATATGTTTTGCCCAATTCCATATGAATGCATCAAACATGCTTGTATTCTTGTGTTTCATGTACACAATGAACTTTGGTTGGTAATGTTTTAGGGCTCAAATTTGATGAAAGCCTAGTTAGAATGTCAACTTCAAATGTAGATCTTGTGTCGCTCATGATTATAGCACTCAAAAGCAATGCCAACTCCTCAAATATCTCTAGAGTAAAATTAGAAAAGGTCTTGGACAATGCAACACATCCTAAACGACAACCTTGGGATCCACTAGGTTCCCAACACCTTTTTCCATCTCTCTTATAATGAAAAATTCAAGAAAGTTGATAGCAACTAGTATAAAGTGAAAACAAATGATGTCTTCCATCTTCATGTCATCAAACAAATATTCAGTAAAGCTCAAGGATGAACTAGAGCTCTCATTTAAAGAAGAGGAGCTTAAGGAGACCATTTGTGAAAATGAGAAAGATAAAAACTTTGAAAGTGGATTGGACTTCTTTTAGATTCCCCAAAACCTTAAAAGTTCCCAAAAGTTGATTTTCTTGCCTAAAATCTTATAGTTTTTTCACATGCCAAAAAACTACCAAAACAACCCATTTTTTCCACCCAAAATTTTATAATTAAACCATAACACAACCCAAAACCCAATAACAAACTACTAAAAAATAACCCTAACCCAAAACCCAAAAAAATTACAATTAAAAAATAACCTCTACTACCTAAACCTTAAAAAAACACTTTCAAAGTAACCTTAAGACCCAAACCTTAAAAAGAAAAAGAAATAAAGTAAACCCTAAAACCCAAACTCTGGAGGAAAATGAAAAGGAGCCCTTGAAGGGAAAACCTTCAAATAAACAACTCACAATTAACCTCAAAAACCTAAATGTTGTACCCATACTTTCTAAACCCAACTAGGGTACCTCTTTAAGACCTTTCATTCAATTTAAAGTTGAAACTAATTTCTAATTAATCCCTAGTTTGGGAATTTGGTTCCCAACCAGGGTGACTTAGAGAAATCCAAAACATGAGGATGAGGTACTTTATGTTAAACATAGTGTGCTCATTGCTAATGTGATTTCTGTTGCAAACTGAGATTTGTGAATTTCATCAATTCATCCTTGAATGCATCAAATAGCTTTTAAAACCCAAAAAAAAGGTTTCATGAAATATCGTAGGTTAATAATTTAGTTTATCAATGAATATCCATTTTCATTCATTTTGGTCCATCCTTAGTCCATCCATACTGAGTCAATCTCATCCAGAGTACCCATTGATAATCCTATACCAAGTCTCTAAATTTCAACACAAAGAATGCAATGACCCAAGTACCATGCAATTGAAAACCAAACACAGAAAGAGCACAAAATTGTCTGTTTATGAACTCAAAAGGTCTGTAAGTGACCCATTGTACCCAAAAATAAGACCCAATTCAATCATCAAAGCCATAGGCCAAAAAACCGAGTAAGGAACTCAGGTGAGAGTATGTACCTATGCAACGGTATTTGGGCCTCCACAATGTCTTTGCCAAATAATATGATGATTCTGGATGGACTAAAACATCGCACTAAAATTGTTAATGAACCAATGAGCCTGCACCCAGGCAATGAGATCAAAGAATGGATTCATTACTGAAGCCTAAGGCTTTAACCATCTGCTGAAGAGTTTTAGTACAGTTAAAAGGATATTGGGTAGTCTCAGAAAAAAATTATATGCCGGGTTTTTCTTATGCTGAGGGCCGTCTAAGCTTCTTTTCACTTCTGGGAAGCGTACTTGATTGTTGTAGTCTAGTTTCTTTTGGCTGCTGGAGAGTACTATCCGCAGAATCAGGTCTGATAGGTTGCTCGCTCTCCCCACTTTGCCCTGCAACAATATTTGTCCTATTTTGTACAAGATGGGTTGATGAGTGATTACGCCATAGCCTGGATTCATCCAACATTGCTGCTGCGTCCTCTGCCAGCATCCCATTCAGAGCTCCAGTACTTTTTGTCTGCCTTTCATCCAGAGCTTGAGATAAGCCCCTCTGTGAGTCTCCTACCTCCTTTCCTGGCCCACACAAGCTTTCCTCAAATCTGTTCTTGGTAGTTTTGCATCTTACATGTAGGCAGAGCCCAGACAAAGCAACCAAAGCAAAGAGTAAAGAGGCTACATGATCATCAAATTACCATCAAATCAAGACACCAGTTACTGAGAAGTGTAATAGCTGTGTGCACAAGGAAATGCATTTTGGCATACCCTTACCATGGCCCTCTGTGGAGTTTCGACGCTTGTCGTCTTTTGTAAAGAAGGGTCTCAAGAAATTTTTGTCTATTGCAGTAAATGTCGCAGTGCTGACAACATCCAGAAATGATCCTCAGAAGTCAGCCTAGTCATTTTGCAAATGTATTATGAAGCTCAACTGGCTCAACCAAAGCCAGCTACAATTACATGGTTGAAGCAACGCAGATGAACTTGGCCAGAACTTGTAAAGACCAGCTCATTTTTTCATAGTGCATTTGCAGATACCATTATAGAGTGTGAAAAACCCAAAGGCATTTGGAAAAACAGAACGCCTGCAGAGGCAGGCATTCTGTTTTTTGAGACACCCACAGTCGTTTTTTTCCCTGGTGACACCTGGTATGATGGGAAAAAAATGAAAATAAAATAAAATGGGCAGCAGTCTTTATGCCATGTAAAGCCCTCAGGGGTGGGCTTTACTGGATTTGGGCCCATGCTAGGCTCCACCTCTGGGGCCCTTATCCTGGTAAAGCCCGCCCCCTTGGGGTTTACCCTACACATAGAAACACTATAGTACCTTCTTCGAATCTCTTGCAGCTTCACTGTGAGGTTGTCAAGGGGAGTCATCGATGCAGCCTCCTCATCATCAAAACTGTTTGTCAGCCCCTCAATTTCCTCCTCATCACCCTGTTGTAGAAAGGTATCCAATTTGTTATTGACTTCTAAACTTGGAAATCAAGGAGGCAATGCACCTCCTGACCAGATGGCAACCAAAACACTTTGCACTGTAACATGTGCAATTCTCTTCAGTTATACACACCTGACTTGTGTTGTAACTACCAACTGCTAAATGGAAGGCTGTGAACTCACATCAGCATCCAGATTGTTGCCATGTGCAGCCTCTGCCACTCCCAATTTTCCCAGCATTGTTGATGTGGAGCCACCTAATACAATCACCTGCAATCCATTCAAATTTGGAACTTATGGTTTCAAAGTGGGACAATGTTGGTGCACACACTCCTTGAAAGTAACCCTGATGCCAAATTGCACACTCTAGCATAACATTCACAAGAAATGGGTGCTCTAGTTCAACAATGGAAGGTCAGGCCAATAAATAATAGCACACATTTCACACTAGAAATAAGCTGGAAACATCTCTGGTATAGGCAAAGGACTTCCAGGAGGAGGTAAAACCATTAATGATGGTGGGTATCAGTGGACAATTTTTTAGTGGGACAAGTGAAACATAGTGTGGCTCACCGTCAAAACTACAATTGCTGTAGTTGCTGTGACAATTGTTTCACCATGACCCTCGGGCAAGTCATGAACTGACTGCAATGCCAGTGCAAATGCCATGGCACCTCGCAAGCCTGGCCGTTCAGTGAAACAATCAAATACAGTGGCCATAATGTCAGTGCACACAATATCCTCAGTAGCTTCACTAAAACTTCTTCTTTTGTCCTAATAAACATGACACCTCTTGCAGTCCTGTATTAGGGTGTATTTGCAATGTCACATACCACTGAAGCAAAGAGCCTTCTGATGGTTGATAGGAATTTGTCTTGATGCAGGGCGAAGCATGTTGACAATGTATGCACATGGGAACACATTTGCAGCCCTGTTATACACCACAACAAAGAAAAAAGCAAAAAAAATGTAAATTGAGAAACAACTCCATGGAAACAGCATTGACCCAAATCCCATCTCGAGTTTGCTAGTGTCCACTGATTCAGTCAGTAGGCAGTTGCATCTCAATGACTAAAACAACAAACTACAGATTTAAATCTCCCCAAGACTGTCTAACACAGCTCAAGGACTCTGGTCAGCAGCTAGAAATAGAAGATCCAGGAGAAGGATATGTGAGCTTCTTTAGGTATAGGAGTTTCCTGAGCATGATGAAATTCTCAAGCTAATAATCAAATGGTCCTGTAATCTCCTCTAGTCTACTTCTATTCTACAGATTGAGTTTCATACCTTGCCATGATGATGAAGACCTTTCAGTGGATTGATGTCCTGAGTTAAGGACAAAAGGAAACATACCCAAAATGGTGTCTCAACACATATCGTATACACTCTACAATACATGTAAATACTGCTAAAAACATGTTGATCCCAGCTACATCTTAGAGGTTCCTTTTGCAATCATCCTAAACATTTTACTTGCAAGTCCCTTCTACAGGCTGAAGTACATAAGGAAGCCCTGCAGGGTCAGATCTATCAGACCAGAACCTTTTTCACACCCACTGTCAAGGTAAGAATGGTTACAGCATCAGCATAAGCATGCATGCCGACCAAATCAACCCAAAGTAAAAATGAAAATCAATTCTCAATCAACAACTGCTACAAAGGATACAATAGAAAAGAATATAAATCCAACATGAGACCAGCTGTGCTGCTTGATGGCAATATCCATACCCATGTAGATGAATCTGCAGCATGCCAGATGAAAACATCTCAGGTCAGTTTGTCACATGAGATTGAGCTTTACTTTCAAACCCATCATGAGTAAACCCTAAACCCTAAACCCCTACACCCGTCATGAGTAAATTTGGTCAGACATGAAAGCAACAAAAGAAAACATCTTGTTCTATAATAAGACGACGACCTACACACATACAGGCAATCAACCTGACACAGGTGTGATATACATACACAAAGGTCTCCGCCAGTGAAGATATCAGCTGGAAAAAACCTGCCGTAAATGCTTGTGCACTGTCTGAAAGATTTGGAAATGTGTAGTGCTTCATTAACTGCAGGTGAAATAGTGAAGAATAAGGCAACAGATCAAGTGCACTTGTCAGACTGTCTTCAACGCAGGTAGGGTAAAAGAAAATCATGTATATATATTTTTGGTGACTAGACACTGCCAGGGACAAAACCAGATGTGAGGAGTACACCAACAATCAAAAGGTAAAATTTTAAAATATTTTTTCAGTCTTAAAATTGCAGCAATAAACTAATACTTGACATAATGGCAAGTGAAAAACCCATGCACTCACAATTCCACAGAAGAGAATAGCCACAATCCCTGACAGGCCTAATCCCTCAGCCAACATGTACCTATTGATACAGAAAGACATATAAGGTCAATCAGAACGTTCCTTTACCTTCCGGAAAATTTATCAACCTTAAAATGCCAAGCACATTCAATACCCATCATAGTTCAAGGATTTCTGGAATAACAAAATGCAATTAATATTCCTCAGCCTACTAAAATGGAAAAACCTGGAGGTTACACTCCTGTACAGAAAGAGGGTGTATAGTCAGCCTGTCTAAAATTTCTCATTTTATGCTACAGCACAAGAGTCTGAAATAGGAATCTGAGCAACCATATTTGCAGCTGGTCTAGACATTTTTACTTACGAGAAGTATGGAAACAGCACAATTAGACAACACTCCAGATTATGTAAGCTGCACCCAAAAAAAGAAATTAACAAAGAAACACATGAGCTTCTGCACTGAATTGGAATAGCAAAGTGTCACTATGCAGCAATGGAATTACTAGAAACCTCCAAAAATTGCAGTGTAACAAAAAGAAAAATAAAGCCTTGCCACAGCTTTCTGTTGAAGCTCCTTATGGAATGAAATTGTTTGAAACCAAACAGCAGGTTTTGAAGAATTAGTTACTTGGGCACAGCAAGGCCTGCATACTTGAAGAGGTGTGGTAGGTCAAGGATCCTTCTGAGTCAGTTACTGCCATATACAAACACCAAGTGCAAGCAGGCAAACTATTCTCAAACACAAATGACAACCAAACTCAATGGACGGACAGTCATCCCCAAACTTTCATGTCTGTAAGCTCTGGTCAAGAGTTTTTTTCAGCTAGTCCCCAACACATTTGATCCAGAACGTCAAAAAATAATGAAGGATATTAATGCACAAATTAGTGCCACAGCAACCCCTGCACCAATGTGAGAAAAATTGCAGTTAGAAAAAATTGGCTGCCAAGGGCTGACAGACATCAATTGCTTCCTATCTACACGGTCCAAAATCACTTCCACCATTACAAAAGTAGTGGGGTTGAACAGAAAGAACCTGTAGAGAGTGACCCGATAAATAGCTCCAAGAAGCTCCATACAGCAGTCGTGAGACTGTGATCAGCCAATGGATGCTGCCGCACTGACATCAATGTCCTGCAGTGGTTGGTGGAAAAATCCATGCAGTTATCATTCAGTGAAAAAATGAATTTGAGCAGCTCAACGTCCACAACAAAGCACACATGTTTGGGAACATTCAACACAAAGATTACATGACAAGGTCTACAATATTTTTCCAGCAGACTATCTGCAGTGGAGATCTACAAAAGCTCAGTTCTCTCAGGGACTCCTGTATACAGCAGCCAATAGTTATTCACAAAATCATTCACAAAATCGCAAGCTGCACAAAGAGCAGAAAGGCAAGAACAGATATTTGTACCTACATATGCACACAACAAAGATTTTCTATACTACTTGGGTTTAAACATATTGATGCTCAATAGAAATGGGCACCAACCCTTAAATGCAATCAACAAGCACAACTGTCACAGCACTCACCTGTACAGCGAAATTGCAACCTTCAGTAGAATAATCACACATACCCAACCCAGCCCAGAGGTACAGTAAGTCGACTGGAAGAAAGAAGACAAAATGTAACAAGCAAAACATCCTTCTTCTAACAACATGCCTTGTAAGAGGCAAGGCTACAAACATGGGGTGGGACTTAGAACAGTGCAAGTTTAAATCATCTTTGGGTTGACAACTTGCCAACCGGCTATAAACTGACAAACCTTAAGCCCTAAACCCTAAACCAAAAACCTGCACATTGAACATCAATGCCCATGAACAATTGAATCTCAGGGACCATGAGAGTTGTAGAGGCATTACTGCATCATTCAAAACAGACTCGCCAAATACGAGAGCATAGAGATTCACATCTGTTCCAAGCTCCTGTGAAATCCACCAGATGCAATGTTTTATGTGACTACTTTCACAACCACAAAAAATAAATTGAGCAAAACCCTAGAAGAAAATGAACTCCAGCTTTCCTTGCTTGGAAAAAGCATTCACATCATCACTGACGACGATGATGAAATTCCTAACTCCCTCCAGAAGGCAATCCGAGCATTTCACATTGTGTAATGATAAGGAATTTGGTACCTGGAAAATTGCCAAAACCGAAACAGGATCTGTTGCAGAGATGAGAGCCCCAAACATGACGCTCTCTTGGAATGGAAGCCTATACATAAGGAAAAATAAACCACCCAAGTACCTGCAAAGATACACCTCCTTGACAACATGAGTAAAAGAAGTCCAAGGAGATCACACAAGGAATAATAGCAAATCAGATAATGTCCAAGCTGCAGCTGCTGCTGCTGCTGTTGGTAAAAGTCCAAAAGATGTTTCTTGTAATCTGCCAAACAATAGCTAAGGTTTAGGGGTAGCACTTACACTAGGATTCCAGTGATAATAGATGCAATGAAAGTTCCCAAGATTGCAAAGATGCAAATTGCGCCAAAGTTGGAAAAGAATGGTTTCTGAACAAGCAAACATCAGATTGTCAAGAAGAAGAAATCCCAAGCTGGAAATCATTCATGCTGGTCATGACAATTTTCTGTACAGAAGAACATGACAGAAAATCACCAAAAAAATGTCAATCCAGGCAAATGTGCTATACCGGATGAAGGCTGAATCCAGACTCGGTGAAATCCTTTGTGTCAAGGATTTCTCCAACATCCTTCCTGTGCCAATGCTAGAGAGAAATTATAACTGAAAAGACAAGCTTGTGTAATGAACATAAAACACCCCTTAAGCAGAAAACTCTACTTACAGATTGAAGTGACAAAGATGAGCACATGAACAAACAACAACAAAAAATCCTTCTTCAGTTTATGAGGATATAATATGATTGGCGGAAGAAGAAACAAAAAGAAAAACTCCTCATGGAAGTTGAACCATTGTCTGCAAGACCCACCGTTGATTCACAAGTCAGCAAAACATAAAATTCCTTGAGGCAAATAGAATGTGGGTATCCACCACAATGAGCACCCTCGGTTGATCACTGCACATCCTACTTTTTCTAATCTATAGAACAGCAATAAATAGTACTCATGATTATCATGAGAGGGAAACCTGAAGTTCATAACAAGAAAATCACACAATATGATTCCATGGGGGTAAAAAAAAGAACAAGTGCATGATGGGCATTACCTGAAATGTGTTTCAGTGTTGGAAATGTTTGCAATAGCACCAACAAAAAGCCCTTTTAGACAAAATCCACATTTTATCAGTCACAAATTGCAACATTCCAATGTTCTTCAAGCACCACTGCCGCAAATAGAAGTACACATCACAAGTTTGATCATAAAAACCCTACCAACAGAGTTGATGGAGCTGTGAACAAATTGCAAGCTTGATCATAACAGATCAAGAAACAGATTTCAATGAAAATTTTAAAATCAGGCTTGTCACAATTGAGTAAGCTGCTCAATTTTCTTTTGTAGGGGATTTTTTTTTTCTTTGACTGATTTCATGAGAGAAATAATCTTGCATCCAAAATTGGGCCCTGAATCCATCAGGAGCTCCAATTACCCAACCACATTGAGCCCCTTGAAGAATGTCTCTCTCTTATTACTGCCATCATACATGCAGCATTGCATCCAAAAGCTTCCAAAAGCTTTCCCTAGCAGCTAACTTACCCCAGTACTTTGCAGGTTCCAACCCAACCCGTGGAAGAAGAAGAAGAAGAAGAAGATGATGATGATGATGATGATGATGATGATGGTGATGATGAAAAGATAATGTACATTCATACCCAATATCCTGAAGCTCAAAGAAACCTGGAAAGAGAAAACAAAAAACCTTACCGAGCAGAAGGGATGCACTGGCTTCATTGATGTAGTAGATTTTGTGACGCCGCAGCACATGACCCAACACGAAGGACAAGCCTAGCATGACGATCTGCAACAGAATGCTAGCACTGGCGATCTGCTGCTGGTCTGTCGACGCTTGCTGCTGCGGCAAAGGTCCATCTGCCATGGTCACTAAACACAATTCCCTCCCCACCCACCCACCCACCCCGCTCCCCCAACACACAAACACACACCAAACCCTAAAACCCACAAAACTCAAAAACCCAACAAAACACAAAACACCCAACAAACAAACAAACAAACAAAAAAGTTCACACAACAACACTTTACTAACAAAACACTCAACAAAACAAAAAAGCTCACGCAACACTAGACACACAAACAAACCCCACCAAGCTACCAAACAAGCAAGCAACCAACCCACCCACCCAACAAATCCCAAATCCCCAAACCCCAAATTGCAACTCCAAAAACAACCCTCAAATCATAACAACACCAACAATAACAACACAACAAAAATACATTATTGCCCACAAAATTTG